>OLIS01001825.1_pt1 | contig 14689 bp, 13 predicted proteins | sample 1601351 | NCBI WGS metagenome assembly OLIS01 (sample SAMEA2452122, study PRJEB22498) | human gut metagenome | biome: human feces; feature: human gut; material: feces | place: Australia | collected 2012
TAAGAACGCCAATCCCTTCGGCGATGTGGCCGCTACCTCTCCCTTCGTCAAGGCCATCGCCTGGGCAGCTGAAAACAAGCTGACCAACGGTGTTACCGCAACGACCTTTGCCCCGGCACAGGCTATTTCCCGTCAGCAGTTCCTGACCATCCTGTATCGCTACGCACAGTTCATGGGCTATGATGTGTCTGTGGGCGAGGACACCAATATTCTCTCCTTCGAGGACGTGGGTGAGGTTGGTGAGTATGCCATCCCCGCGATGCAGTGGGCTGTCGGCTCCGGCGTTCTGGCGGCTGAAAAGACCCTGACGCCCCGCGCCGCGGCGCCTCGCTGCAACGTGGCGGAGTTCTTGGCCAACTTCTGCCAGAAGGTGATCCCTGCCGCCGAAATGATGCCTAAGGCTGCCTGATTTTCAGACGAAAAACACATATTGATTCCCCCAAAGAGCCGCGGAGATTTTATCTCTGCGGCTCTCTTTTTCGTTCCGGCGCATATGCCGGCGCTTTCCTGCGGAGACTAACGGGGAAAGTGAGGGATTGCAATGGAGGGTGTAGATGTTGGCGGTCTCCACCAGTCGGGTAATCGTATTGCAGATGTCGTTGAAAATATCCTGGTCCCATTTCATGCTCGAACAGGAGGGCAGGAGAGAGGCGAAGGCTTCGATAGGCGAAAGGCGCTCCACCCAGTTGGAACTGTCGCGGTCGATGCGTGTGATGGCTCCCAGCTTGGCTTTCACGTTGCGATAGCAAGGGGTTTTGCCGCTCCACGGACTGCCGTAGATGTAAGGCTCTCCGTCGATGAATCTTATGATAGGATTGTCGTCGTTCATGAGGTCGCATCCCTTCAGATATCTCAGCCACATGCTTACCTGAGTACTCTTTCCGGTTCCGCTTTTGGCGATGAATGCATATCCGTATCCGTTCTGTCTTACCAGGGATGCGTGGATGAGGAGAGTCTGCAGTCTGCTGCCGGCAAAGGCGAAGATGAGCATCAGGGCGTTGTTCAGTCCGAAGCAGCGCATGTTGTAGTTGCCGTTCAGGGCGCATCGGCAGTCGCTGAAGTCCTTGTTGGTTTGCAGCAGGCAGCAGCTGGCCCCGTTAATGTCCTTGATGATATACTGGTAGCCTCCGTTGTCGAGTTTATCCACGATGGTGTCTCCGTTTCCCGTGTCGAAAGCCCTGATTCTCTTGCGCTTATCCTTGGGGTAGGGTTTGAGGGAATCATCTACGAGCAGGCTAAAAAAAAGATGACCCTCCAAAGTGTTGACTCTGAAGGGTTCGAATGAGGACAGGAGTCGCATGCTGTTGAATGGAGACTCTGCAAAACAGATTCTCACGTTCAACTCTGCGATATTAAAATCATGTGATTCTATCATTTGTTCTTGCGTTGCTTTTTCAGGGCTTTCTTAGCCTTCACTTTCTTTACAGGTTCCTCTATTTCTATAGCTTCATCAGGAGCTACAGACTGGAACTGGAACTGCTCCCTGGTCAGTTTCTTGATCTGGAAAGGAGGCAGTTCGCTCTTCTGCTTCTGGTTGTTTTTCTGCTTCTGGTTGTGCGCATAGCGTATGTAGAGCTTGTTCCACACTTTCTCCAGTTTCTTCGGGTCGGTATTATATTCCACCACGCATGTGCGATGCTGTTCTCCGATGTTTGCCAGATAGTCGCGCAACTGGTATGAGTAGTTCTCTCGGCTTACCAGGAAATGATGCTTGCTGGTAAACCATACAGAGTCTAACTTCTGAATGTCTGTGATATAGACTGTGGAGTCGTTGAAAGAAGAAGCAAATCCAAAGACGTATGCTTTTCTCATCTCGTTTTTAGCCTGTGCTGCAAGCGAGATGAGGAGTGTAGCTGCAATAGCTGTGAGTCCGATTTTTGATAATTTCATTTCTATTCTTAAGTTATTTGATAGCCTACTGACCTTCTTTCTGGATAGCCTACAGACTATCTTTCTGATAGCCTACTGCCCCAGATAGGTTTTCAGCAGTTTATTCTTCGTATTATGTCGGAGTCTGCGTATGGCTTTCTCCTTGATCTGGCGCACTCTCTCACGGGTGAGATTGTATTTTTCGCCTATTTCTTCGAGCGTCATTTCAGGTGACCCGATGCCGAAGAAGGCCCTTACCACCTTTTGCTCTCTATCGTTGAGCAGTTCGATTGCTCTGTCGATTTCTTTGCGTAGCGATTCCTGTACGAGTGCCTTGTCAGCCATCGGCATATTGTTGTCGGCAAGTACGTCCAGCAGGCTGTTGTCCTCTCCATCTACGAAAGGAGCATCCATGCTCACGTGTCTGTTGTTGACCTTCATGGCTTCCTCGATTTTGTCTTCAGGCAAGTCTATGCGGTCGGCAATCTCATCTACGCTTGGACGGCGCTCGTGTTCCTGCTCAAACTTGTTGAGCTCACGGTTTATCTTGTTGACGCTTCCCACCTGATTGAGTGGCAGGCGCACGATTCTACTCTGCTCAGCGATGGCTTGCAGAATGCTCTGGCGAATCCACCAAACAGCGTATGAGATGAATTTGAATCCACGTGTTTCATCGAATTTCTCTGCTGCTTTGATGAGTCCAACATTTCCCTCATTAATGAGGTCGGGGAGGCTGAGTCCCTGATTCTGATATTGCTTTGCCACGGAGACAACGAAGCGTAAGTTTGCTCTTGTTAATCTCTCTAAGGCTCGGCGATCACCTTTCTTGATTTTCTGTGCCAATTCCACTTCTTCATCTACCGAGAGTAGTTCTTCATGTCCTATCTCCTGCAGATATTTGTCGAGTGACGCACTTTCACGATTAGTGAATGAATTTGAAATTTTTAGTTGTCTCATGGTAGCCTTTATTTTTTTAAGTTCTGCAAAAGTACACTTTTTGTTCGAAATGACAAAAAAAATAGCAAAAAAATAGCAGATATTTTAAAAAATACCTGCTATTTTGTCGTTTTTTATATTTTCAAAACCTTATTCTGACGCCTAATTGGAGAATTTTTCTGATAAAACTCTTGCTTGACTTGAGTTTTCTGTTCTCCTTTCGGGGCGACTGGTTTAGTCTCTCTGCAGAGGAACTGCGAAGTAAGCCTTCTTGCCTGTAGGCCACATACCCTGGATGTAGAGCACAGGGTCCTTGCTGGTAGAAGCGCTCTTGACGGCTTTCTGCAGGTCGTCGAGAGAAGTGATATTGTTGTCGTTGATCTTCTGGATGATGAATCCGCGAGAGATTCCGGCTTCCTTCAAGGCTCCGCTATTTACCTTCATCACCTCTACACCATACTTGATGTTGAGCTGCTCCTTCTGTGAAGCGGTAATCTGGCGGAAGTTGCCACCCAGCACATCGAGGTCGGCTGACTTGATGACAGAGGTTGTGCCCTGAGCATTCTTCAGCGTGATGGTCTTGGTGATAGCCTTCTTGTTGCGCAGATAGGTGATGGTCATCTTGTCGCCAGGGCGCTTGCCGTTGAGCAATTCCTGGAGTTCAGCCATCTTGGTCACCTTCTTGCCGTCCACCTTGGTGATTACGTCACCTTCTTTCAGGTCGGCAGCAGCACCATTTCCGTCTTCATCCACCTTGGCGATGTAAACACCCTCATTGGTTCCGAGGTTCACTTCCTTGCCGTTCTCCTTCTGGTTGTTGATATAGTTGAGCACGTCTGAACCCTGAATGCTGAGCATTACACGCTGTACGCTACCATATTTCTTGATGTCATCTACCACCTTGTTCATGATGGATGTAGGGATGGCGAAACCATATCCTGAGTAAGAACCGGTCTGTGAGTAGAGCATGGCGTTGATACCTACGAGTTCGCCCTGGGTGTTGACGAGTGCGCCACCAGAGTTACCTGCGTTGATGGCTGCATCGGTCTGGATGAAGCTCTCTACGCCGTTGGCTCCGAGTGAACGTGCCTTGGCAGAGATGATACCGGCAGTCACGGTATTGTTGAGACCGAATGGGTTGCCTACTGCGATGACCCATTCTCCGACTCTTACCTTGTCGCTATCTGCGATAGGGAGGGTAGGCAGGTTCTTTCCGTCCACCTTGATGAGTGCGAGGTCGGTAGTCTTGTCGGTACCGACGATGCGGGCTGAGTATTCGCGGTTGTCGTTGAGTGTGACGGTCAGTTCGTCAGCACCTTCCACCACGTGGTTGTTGGTCACGATATATCCGTCGCTACTGATGATGACTCCCGAACCTGTAGCTTCTTTCTTAGGGGTCTGCACTCTCTGCTTGCGTGTGCCGCCGTTGCCAGGGTTTCCGAAGAAGCCGAATGGGTCGAAGAATCCTCCGAATGGATCGTCCTGCACGTCAACGGTTGTTGTCTTGGAGTTCTGTACGTATTTGATGTGAACTACAGCTGGCAGAGCTTTTTCTGCTGCATAAGTGAGATCTACTGGTTGACCAGCTGGAGCTGAAGTAGTAGCTGGAGCTGCGTTTACTTTCATGAATGCACCGGCTGAGAATGCGAGTGAACCTACGCACAACAGAGCCATCACGTAATTTGTTACCTTTTTCATGTCTATTGCTTTTAATTATTACTTTTCTTTTTTATTACTCTAATTGGTTTGCGGCAGCCTCGTTTTTTCAGAACTCCTTGTGAGGGGTCTTGATTCCAGAACCTCTGCTTTGGTTTTCTTATTTCAGAACTCCTTGTGAGGGGTCTTGATTCCTGGCAGATTTGACTGTCTCGGAAAAACGATAGCTTCGTCTAACCGGTTGCAAATATAGAAGCAAAAAATGAGAAAGCAATCATTCCGTATTGTTTTTTATCCCGTTTTAACATTTGAATTTAACACTTTAACGGCTCTTAAATTTGAAATGCCCTAAATTTACAATTCTTATATACTTTGTAAGAAAAAGTTAGTTTCAAATATGTAACTAAAAAATGTGAATAGTTAAATGTATGTTAAGCAAAAGAAGCTTCTTTTGTTGATTTTAGGGCAATTTTTTTGCTGATTATATGGCACATTTGTGCTGTTGTCAGGCAGGTTAATGCCGTTATTATGGCAAGTACTTGTGCTTTTTTCTACATTCTGGGCATTCTCCCTTGATGACAAAGGAAACGGAGTGGGGATAGAATCCTGCTGGTAAATCGAAGCTTGGGATGTGGATGTCTTCCATGCAGAAGGAGCGTTGGCAAGCCTCGCAGTAGAAGTGGATATGGCCGTCATGATGGTCGCATTTTCCTTCTTCCTCGCAGAGTTCGTAGTTGAGGATACCTCGTCCGTCTTCGAAGGCGTGCACCACGTCGTGTTCGAGGAAGAGGGTGAGCACTCTGAAGATGCTGGATTTGTCCATGGTCAGCATCTTGTGTTCCAGACTGCTGAGGCTCTGGGGATGATGCTCGCTCGTCAGAGTCTTGAGAACGAGAATGCGGTTGGCTGTAGGTTTGATTCCCTTCGCCTCCAGTTTGATGATAATATCTTGCTGCTCCATTTTCTGTTTTCTTTATGTTCTAATTAAAAAGTGTACCATATTCTAATAAAAAAAGTGTACCACTTTATACTTGCTTGCAAAGGTATGATAAAATAATGAAATGACCAAATAAAAAGTATAAAATCGGGGAGAATCATCTGTGTAGATCTGTTTTTTTTGTCACGCAGATTTCGCAGATGACGCAGATTTTATTCTCATGGGATTTTTATTCATCGGATGACACGGAATTTATTCGGAGGTTGACTGCTGAGACGATTACTCACGGATTTTCGCGGATGCGACCTGTCTGGTCGTTGCAGATACCCCCTGAGAGTGGAAAATGTCCCACAGATTTCACAGATTTACACAGATTTTTCTTGGGATGTTTTTTTGTCACGCAGATGACGCAGATTTTTTTCTCATGGGATTTTTTATTCATTGGATGACACGGAATTTATTCGGAGATTTCCTGCTGCGGCGATTACTTACGGATTTTCGCGGATGCGACCTGTCCGGTCGTTGCAGATACCCCCTGAGAGTGGAAAAAGAGATTCACCAGAGATTTCATATAATATCTGTGATAATCTGTGAAATCTGTGGGACAAAACCCTCCCACGAAGAAAAATCTGCGTTATCTGCGAAATCTGCGTGACAAAAAACAACAGGAGCATATATCGGGCGCGAGCCATTGGCCAGCGGCCAAAATTCTGCGAAAATCCGTGAGTAATCCGATAAGCAAGAATGCCCTCCGATTCATCCGTGAAATCCGATGAAGAAACATCCAATGAAGAAACATCCGATGAAGAAAAATCATGATGAAGAATATCATGAAGAAACGAAAAAGAGGATGTGTCTTTGTGACACACCCTCATCCTATAGCCCTTTAGAGCCTATTCCGTGAGAGACTGCAGCAATCCCTGACAGGCATCCTCCAAGAGGGTGATGACCAGTTCAAAGTCGCTATAGTCGCCATAGTATGGGTCGGGCACGGTCGTGTATTGGCGATGATGGGTCAGAAAATCAGCCATGCGAACCACCTTGTCCTTGTCAGCCTGACAGGATGACATAGACGTGATGGCACGATAATTGTCGTTGTCCATCACCACGATGGTATCGAAGCGGTCGAAGTCTGATTTCTTGAACTGGCGAGCGTGACTGTTGAAATCATAACCGTGCTCGGCGCCACATTTTCTCATACGGCTGTCGGGCAATTGTCCTACGTGCCAGTTTCCGATACCGGCAGAATCGATTTCAAACTCGTCGCTCAGTCCCGCCTTTTCTACGAGACTCTTCATGATGCCTTCACCCGCAGGGGAGCGGCAGATATTGCCGAGGCAAATAAATAATACTGTATGTTTACCTTTCTTTATCATTTTGGAGTTTTAATGTTTCTTTTCCGTCTGCAAAGTTAGTATAATACTTTGATATGAGCAAAGTTTTTTTACCTATTTCTTTGTTTTTTCTGAAAAAGTGCTTATCTTTGCAATCGAAACATGATTTTGTTTCGAAAACATTATTTTAATTCAAATTTTATAGCATGACAATAACGCTTAGCATTTTAATCATTACGGTTGCCATGTTTATTTGGGGCAGAGTGAGGGCCGACATCGTAGCTCTTACCGCTCTGGCAGCACTTCTTGTATTCGGAATACTTACTCCTTCAGAAGCCCTGGCAGGTTTCTCGTCGCCCATCGTCATCATGATGATAGGCCTTTTCGTGGTGGGTGGAGCCATCATGCAGACGGGACTTGCCAAGCTCACGGGCAATAAGCTCATGGCCCTTTCGCGCGGCAACGAAACCATTACCTTCCTGCTGGTGATGCTCGTCACCTCCTTCATCGGAGCCTTCGTGAGCAATACCGGTACCGTGGCGCTCATGATGCCTATCATCGTGAGCTTGGCGGCTGCATCGGGCATGCAGTCGAGCCGTTTCCTCATGCCCCTTGCCTTTGCGGGCAGTCTTGGAGGAATGCTCACCCTCATCGGTACGCCGCCCAACCTGGTCATCGACGAGGTGCTCACAGAAGCCGGTTATCAGCCGCTTGCTTTCTTCTCCTTCTTCCCCGTGGGTCTCATCGTCATCGCCATCGGCATCATCGTGCTCATGCCCCTCAGCAAGATTTTCCTCAGCAAAAAGCAGAACGGAAAGAAGAGGGACAAGGCGAAATCGCTCGACGACCTGGTGGATGAATACCAGCTGCTCGACAATCTGCATCGCTACATCGTGCCCAGCAAGCGCTATGGGGCGGCAGATGAAAATGGCGGGGTGATGGACATCGTGGGCAAGACGCTCAAGGACCTCAGCATACAGAAGAAATACGGGGTGAGCATCATCGAAATCAGAAACGAGAAGAAGTCGAAACTCGGACTCGTGAAGGATGTCAACCAGAACATGGCGAAGAGCAGCAGCACGATTTCCGTACACGATATCCTCTATATTCTGGGCGATGAGGAGAAGATAGAAAAGTTTGCCCACGACTACGGATTGAGAAAGATGAAGGACGTGAAAATCGACTTCTATGACCTCGGACTCACGGAAATCGTCGTGATGCCTACCTCCAATTTCGCAGGTCTGCGCATCGGAGAAGCCAATCTGCGTAAGCGCTTCGGTATCAACGTGTTGGGCGTGAAGCGAGGAGAGGAATATATCACGGATAATCTGATAGCGGCCAAACTGCATGTGGGCGATATGCTCCTGGTGCAGGGCGAGTGGACCAATCTGGCTCATCTCACTTCGGATACTTCCAACTGGGTGGTGCTCGACCAGCCTGAGAAGACTGCCGACAAGGTGCTGCTCGACTATAAGGCTCCTGTGGCTGCAGCCATCATGCTGCTCATGGTGGCGATGATGGTGTTTGATTTCATCCCTGTGGCTCCGGTTACGGCGGTCATCATAGCCGGTCTGCTCACGGTCTTTGCAGGCTGTTTCCGTAATGTGGAGGCGGCTTACAAGACCATCAACTGGGAGAGTATCGTGCTGATAGCGGCGATGATGCCGATGTCCACGGCGCTGGAGAAGACGGGAGCCTCTGCGCTGGTTTCGCAGACTTTAGTGGACAGTCTGGGGGCGATGGGACCTACGGCTCTCTTGGCAGGCATCTATTTCACCACCTCTCTGATGACGATGTTTATCAGCAATACCGCCACGGCCGTGCTGATGGCTCCTATCGCCCTGGTGGCAGCCCAGCAGGTGGGTGTGAGTCCTTATTCCTTCCTCTTTGCGGTCACTCTGGGAGCCAGCATGTGCTTCGCCTCTCCATTCTCCACGCCGCCTAATGCGCTGGTGATGAAGGCGGGTGGTTACTCGTTTATGGACTATGTGAAGGTGGGTCTGCCCCTGCAGATCATCATCGGCGTGGTGATGACTTTCGTCCTGCCGCTGCTGTTTCCTTATTAATTTGATATACTTTAAAATAGAACTGGAATGCCCATACCGACCATGTATTAGGTGTCAAGAATCTCATTCTTTATCATACGGAGGAGAAGACGCTTGCCACTCGCAAGGAGAAATATTCCCAGGAGGCTGCTGAGTATTTCAAGGGCAGGATTGTGGTGCCTGATGACTTGGAGGTAATCGAATTGTAAAAAAATATCCCCAATCCAAGACAGAATCGTCAAGGATTGGGGACTTTGTTTAGATGCCCCTCCTTTAGAAGAGGGCTGGGCTACTTCAATTCGTAGTCACCATCTCCTTCAGAGCCGGTGTCGCCCTTGTTGTCGCCATTAGAGCCGGTGTCGCCCTTGTTGTCGCCATTAGAGCCGGTGTCACCCTTGTTGTCGCCATTAGAGCCTGCATCGCCCTTGTTGTCGCCCTCAGAGCCATTAGGCTCTTTGTCTGGGTCTTCCACATCGCCCTTGTCGCCAGAGGTCACTTTCTTTACCAGTTTGCCGTTTCGGTCGTAGCAGGTAATCTGGATGGCGGTACGCTGGAGTTCGTTCTTGATCTCCACGTTAGGAGTGAAGATAACACGACGGCTGGTAATCAGGCTGCTTGCCACTTCTGCCACATTACTTACGCTCTTGGCACGAACGCCAAATCGCATGGTTCCCAAACCGGGGATGGCTACAGAGTGACCTTCAGTTGCCCATGCCATGATCACGTTGCCGGCAGCATCCCAGCAAGCCTGCATCACGCCTCGGCTCACACCACTACGGAGTGCTGCCTCCTGAATCACCTTGCTCTCAGTCAACTTACTGTACAAGTCAGTACCGAGCACGTAACGGTAATTTCCCTTCTGCTCACCCACTTGGATGAGGGTTTCCTTTGCTTTCAAATTGATAGCCATAATGATAAAACCTCCTGTAAACTTCTCCCTTCCGAGGATTTCCTCGGGTTCCCCGTCTTTCCCAAAATCTGTTTTTCTTCCTTTCCGCCTGTCAAGACTTTTCTTGCATTACGTTTCCTCGGAAAATCAGGATTTTTTGGGGGTTAGAGGGTAGGGAGAAGGACTCGTTTCGAGGTTTGGAGTCTGGATTGAATTGATTGAAATAATTGATAGGTTTTCCCTTCACAGCCTTTACCGGATGGTAATGGTCGGAACGAAATGGGAAGAATCTGCCCGGGTGGAGATGTTATTCTCCTGATGTTGTCGCTGGTTCTTTCCGATCACGAGACCCGCAGTACACGAGTTGGAGAGGAATGTGACGACGGCAGAGCACACGGCCACGATGAGATACTTGATGAATGCTTTCATGTTTTGGCTCATAAGCATTTTGCCCCCTTTTAGCTTCGTCTCTCGCAGAAGATTTCCGGTAAGAGATTTCCTCGCTTTCGGGAGGGTTCCCTTTCGGGGTTCTCCTTTGCCGAAGATTTCCGGTAAGAGATTCGAAGGACTCGTTGCAGGGCTTGGAGTCTGGTTTGACGAATTTTGGTTTGAATTCAGCTTCCCAGTTAGAGAAAAATATTTTTCCAGTTAGGAAAGTGATTTTTCAGCGCTTTCTGAATCACGATGCAAAGATACGGCATTCCTCATACCCAGTCGTGCGATGTCGTGCGATGCCGTGCGATTGTAGAACATTTAGTCTGAAATCCCTAAAATTTTACCGTTTTCGCCTTTATAGAGCTAAATTTTACCAGTTTCGTGTCGTAGTGTTAAACGCTTAAATTTTACCACTTTCGCTTTTTTAGAGCAAAATTTTACCATTTTCATCTTGAAGAGTTAAAACTCGTAATTTTACCATTTTCGCTTTTTTAGGGCAAAATTTTACCAGTTTCGTCTCATGGAGTTAATCTCTGTAAATTTTACCACTTTCGCTTTTTTAGGGCAAAATTTTACCATTTTCGTCTCATGGGGTTAATCTCTGTAAATTTTACCATTTTCGCTTTTTTAGGGCAAAATTTTACCATTTCCTTTTCGTAGAGTTAAAATCTCTGTAATTTTACCATTTTCGCTTTTTTAGAGCTAAATTTTACCATTTTTGTGTTGTAGGGTTAATTTCTCTTAAATGAATCTTGGAAAGACAATGGAATTTTGGTTTTATGTGTCGAAAAGTGTATCTTTGCGCTAACTTTATGTGTTAGAAAGTGTAGCGATAGCATGATTTCATGTGTCGAAAAGTGTAATGGACTGGCATTTTTATGTGTCGAAAAGTGTAAAGATATGAAGAGAAAGATATATGACCAGCTACTGGAATGGAAAAGCCAGGAGCATCATAAGCCTCTGATTCTTAATGGAGTAAGGCAATGTGGAAAGACCTATGTTCTTAAGGAATTCGGTCGTCGTGAATTTGAAAGTTTAGCTTACGTAAGTTGCGATAGAAACGTAAACCTTCAGGCCATCTATTCGGGTGATTTTGATGTTGCCAGAATCATTCAAGGTTTAAGCGCTTTGACAGGGGTAGATATTATCCCTGGTAAAACACTTATTTTCCTGGATGAGGTTCAGGCTTTCCCTCAGGCTTTAGAGGCTTTGAAATATTTCTGTGAAGATGCTCCGGAATATCATATTGCAGTAGCCGGTTCTCTGCTGGGAGTTGCTTTGCATGCAGGCATCTCGTTTCCAGTAGGCAAGGTGCAGACCATGCGTCTCTTTCCAATGGATTTTGAGGAGTTTCTCATGGCGATGGGCGAGGAGCAACTGCTGAAGCTGATGCATAGTCATGACTATGAACTGATGAATGCCTTTCATGAAAAACTGAAGGACTTGCTGCGGCAATATTATTATGTGGGTGGTATGCCGGAAGTGGTAAAGGCATTTGTAGAAAACAAGTTGCTCAATCAGGTGCGCAGCCTGCAGAATGAGATTCTTTCCAACTATGCCAGCGATTTCTCCAAGCATGCTCCATCGCAGGAGGTGCCCCGAATCGATATGGTTTGGCAATCCATTCTGGGACAGTTGTCGAAGGAGAACAAAAAGTTTGTTTATGGCGTGTTGAAGAAGGGTGGTAGAGCCAAGGAATTTGAACTTGCCATCCAATGGCTGGTGGACGCAGGTTTGGTGTATAAGATAACAAAGGTTTCTAAGCCAGAGTTGCCTCTGAAGTTCTATGAAGATTTATCGGCATTTAAACTCTATTTGTGTGATTGTGGGTTGATGGGTGCCATGGCTGATACGCCTGCAAAGGAGGTATTGTTGGGAGATACGATATTTACGGAATATAAAGGTGCTTTTAGCGAACAGTATGTTTTGCAGCAGTTGCTTGCAACAGGATTGCAACATGTCTATTATTACAGTTCTGATACCTCTCGTATGGAGATGGATTTCCTGATTCAGCGTGATGGTGTCTTATTGCCAATTGAGGTAAAAGGGGGTACAAGTGTCAAGGCTACCTCGCTTCATCATTATCTGATGGAGCATCCTGATATTTCTGCTATCCGTTATTCCATGCTGCCTTATCGCCAGCAGGCTAATATTACCAACATGCCATTATACGGGGTGTTTTTAGAATGAACTTGATATAAACATCTGGAGTGTATGATGAGGCTTCATACACTCCAGATGTTTTTGTTATTCCTCTCAGGTCACCCCAGCGATTCTACGGCTCCCCCAACTGTTCGATAATGGCCCTTACTTGCTTTGGCGTAAACTCCTTGCTGGTAGTCTTGTAACCCGTCTGCAGGAGTTCATCCCAGAGTGGGGTGCAGCGGCGAATCCAAACCATCAGGTGATTGACGGCAGTACGAGGATTGCTCTGGGGAAAAAACATCAGAGCCAGTTCCTTCTTGGTGTACGAACGAATGATAAAATCTTCCATATTGCTAAATTTTTTATAAGACATTTTTTTGTAAAAGATTGATTTCTTCAGCGGGATTGAATCCCTTCAGATAAGCCTCTCCGAAATCCTTGCATCCCAGGGGCAACTGGTGATGGATGAGTGAGGGCAGAATCTCCTTGAGTTGCAGGAAGAGCCTTTCTCCCGGCGCATCCCTGTCGGGAAACATGTGCCATTCCACTCCGAACGTTTCGCTGATATAGGCGAGCACATCCCTGTCCTCAGGTTTGAGAAGCGTGGCAGAAGGAATGGCAATCGCCTTATGTCCGGCAGAAAGCATCGCCCAGCAGTCGCTACATCCCTCCGTGATGAAAAGTTTTTCTCCCGGCGTCAGCAATTTCAGCACCTGCAGGTTGTAGATTCCGCATTGGCTGCCGTAGGGAAAACGGAATCGGGGCGCCTCCTCGGAATCTGTGCCATCCTCAGAACCTATAGAGACCTTAGAATCCTCAGAATCCTTAGAATCTGTGTCATCTGTGAAATCTGTGGGACAAGAACTTTTCCCCGTCTTTTCAGAATCCATAGAATCTGTGGGACGAGATTTTCGATGAAAATCCAGATTGCGGTTTTGTATTCCCACTAATCGTCCCTCCTTGTCGAAGTAAGGAATCTGCAGCCAGTTCACCCCCTTGCGGTCGGTCCACGAACTCAGTCTGCACCATCTCGCCACTCTCCCGTCAATCTTCCTCTCATCAAAAAGAAATCTGCAGGCAGCCTCGTTCAGCCACGGATGTTCGAAGAATCTCGCATATCGTGCCGCATCAAAAGAGTGGGGTGCAGCAGGAGAGCGGGGTGCAGCTGAAGCAGCAGATAAAGCCGAAGCAGCCGAAGATGCAGCAGATACAGTCGAAGCAGCCGAAGATGCAGGAGATACGGCCGAAGCAGCAGGAGATGAGCTGCAATCCCTCCGCCAGCCATTCCTTCCCCAGACTTTCTCCAGGAGAATGCCATTCCTTTCAGCGAGCCAGAAGCACGCCTTAGGGAAATCCACGTGTAGCGATTTCATGACCAGTCCGATGGAGTCGAGGCTCTCGTCCATGCAAACAAAGCAGCGGCACAGGTTCTTTCTCGTATTGAACGACAGGCTTGCATGATGATCGCTATGAAAAGGGCAGAGGCTCTTATGTCTCGCCACTTGCAGTCCCAGTTGGCTGGCAACCTCCTCTATCGGGAGATCGCGCAGTTTTTCTATTTCGTATTTTTCCATTTTTCAAATATTATTTTACCAGTTTCCACTTTATTCTCTAAAATTTTACCAGTTTCAATTTCAACCGTTAAATTTTTACCAGTTTCCACTTTATTCTCCGAAATTTTACCAGTTTCAATTTTAATCGTTAAATTTTACTAGTTTCCACTTTGTTCTCCAAAATTTTACCAGTTTCTATTTCAATCGTTAAATTTTTACCAGTTTCCACTTTATTCTCTAAAATTTTACCAGTTTCAATTTTAATCGTTAAATTTTACCAGTTTCCACTTTATTCTCCAAAATTTTACCAGTTTCGATTTCAATCGTTAAATTTTTACCAGTTTCCACTTTATTTTCTAAAATTTTACCAGTTTCAATTTCAATCGTTAAATTTTACCAGTTTCCCGATTTAGAATTCATTCCCCGGAGGAAAAACATTTTTCAGAAAATCCCCGGAGGAAAAAATTATTGTTTCTTTCCCACCGTTATTCCCTTCAGGTATTCCTGTGTCTTAGAGTAAAGTCCCGTCTGATTAGAGAAGGTGATGAATTTGCGGAACACCCACTTTCTGAGTTGTCCTTTCGTGCCGTCTTTCGATTTACCTAATGAGAGACGGAGTGCCTCCAGTTGTGCCTCGTTGAAAGAATCAGGCAAATCCTCGAGCAGATTCTTCGGACCTCTGCGTTGCGCCTCGCTCACAGAATCGGCTTCCTGGCTCAGCATATCAGCAAATATCTGCATCTTGCTCCACAGGTCGTGATAAACCATCCATTCCACCAGCTCGCCCATCGCCTTCGTCCACGTCTGGTTGTTCAAAACCCAGAGCAGGCAGCCAGCCTTCCATGCCGACACGATAGAGCGCTTCGAGATGTCCCAGAGCACATCATCAT
>OLIS01001835.1_pt1 | contig 14641 bp, 11 predicted proteins | sample 1601351 | NCBI WGS metagenome assembly OLIS01 (sample SAMEA2452122, study PRJEB22498) | human gut metagenome | biome: human feces; feature: human gut; material: feces | place: Australia | collected 2012
TTCATGCCAAGAAGCGGTGCGCCGCCATACTCACTTGTATCAAAATCTTTCAGTACGCCCTTTAAAGCAGGTTTCACAAGCAGTGCCCCTATCTTACTACGCAAAGAAGAAAGCATTCCTTTCTTCACTTTCTTAAGCAGTGCTCCTGCAACACCCTCATAAAGCTTCAGAATAATATTACCTGCAAATGCTTCACAGACAATGACATCTGCTGCTCCGTAAGGAATATCTCGTGCCTCAACACTTCCAATGAAATTGATGTCAGGACATTCTTTTAACAGTGGGAATGTCTCTTTCACCAGCGCATTTCCCTTCTCTTCTTCAGCACCGATATTCACGATACCAACTGTCGGATTCTTCTTTCCCATAACGCTTTCCATATAAATGGATCCCATCTTTGCAAACTGTACCAGGTGAGATGGGCGTGCGTCTACATTAGCTCCACAATCGATCAAAAGTGAAACACCTTTTAATGTAGGAATCAGTGGTGCAAGCGGTGGTCTTTCAACACCTTTGATCCTGCCTACAAGAACCTGTCCTCCAACAAGAACAGCTCCTGAACTTCCTGCAGATACAAAAGCATCTGCTTCCCCTTTCTTCACCATCTTCATCGCAACAACAATGGATGAATCTTTCTTACCACGGATTGCTTTCACTGGAGGTTCTGCCGTCTCAATAACCTCTGTAGCATTCACAATCTCAATCTGCTCCTCAGGATACGTATAAGCGGAGAGTTCCTTGCGAATCACATCTTCCTTACCTGTCAGCAGTACCTTGATATCTTTTCTCTTCCGCACTGCCTCTACGGCACCTTTTACAATCTCTCTTGGTGCATTGTCTCCACCCATGGCATCAAGAGCAACCCTTGTAATCTCTGACATATCATTTCCTCCTTGCGCTACTGAAATTATTCTACTGGATATCAGTATAAAAATCAATAAAAAAAGGCGTAAAACACAAAGTTTTTACGCCCTCAAGTGTTCTGTTCGCAGTACACTCAATATCTTATTGATCATTAGTCAACTGAAACGATCTCGCGCTTGTTGTAAGATCCACACGCCTTACATACACGGTGTGGCATCATAAGCTCGCCGCACTTGCTGCATTTCACCAGATTCGGTGCGCTCATCTTCCAGTTAGCTCTTCTTTTATCTCTTCTTGCTTTTGAAGATTTATTCTTTGGACAGATTGACATAGGTTACACCTCCTTAAAATTCTTAAATAAGTCACGGACAACTGACATTCTCGGATCAAGCCCTGTATCTTCACAGTTACAAGACCCCGTATTTAAATTCTGACCGCATACATTGCATAATCCCTTGCAGTCTTCCCTGCAAAGTACTTTCGTCGGCCAGCTCGACAAAATCTCATGAAAGAGCAGTTTGTCCACGTCAAGATGATATCCGTCAATAAAGTTTGATTCATCCAGCTCCTCTGTCAGTTCTGCGTCGGAGAGGCCTACGTCCACATGTTTCACACAATTCAGTTCAAACTCCCGTTTCACATCCTCCAGACAACGGTCACATGGAATCATGACACTCAATCTGGTCTCAGCTGTGATGAGCAGTTCTTTTCCCCTTATATGCTCTACTTTAACATGAACCGGCTCCTTGCTGATAATGGGGTAGGTTCCGGATTGTAACCGGATCTCTTCCATCTCCAGCCGCACAGTTTCTTCAACCGTCTTATGCTGGTCTGACAAAACGTCTGATAGGTTAATCAACATAATGTATTTCTCCTATTCATACCTAAACTATTATATCATGGAAAAAATGTTTGTCAACAGATATTTATAATTTCTATCAAAAATATTATGAAAAGCAAAATGTATTGGATACATTTTTGTTTCTTCTATGCGCAAAAGCAGGACTGAACTGCTCTCTTGGCACCTCAGTCCTGCGCTCATATACGATATAATCTTTACAGTTCACTATCGTATACACTTTCTCAAATTAAGATTTCTTCAATTATTTTACAAGCGCTAATGTCTCACGGGCGATTGCAAGCTCTTCGTTTGTAGGAATAACGAATACTTTAACCTTTGATCCTTCTTTTGTAAGCTCAGCTTCTTTTCCTCTGAGTCCTGTATTCACTTCTGAATCGAAGTCTACTCCAAGGTATCCAAGGTATTTACATACTTCTTCTCTTACATAATCATCGTTCTCACCGATACCAGCTGTGAATACGATATCATCAACACCGTTCATGGCTGCAGCGTAAGATCCGATGTATTTTGCTACTCTGTAGGAGAATACATCCATAGCGATCTTAGCTTTCTTATCTCCGGCATTCATAGCATCTGTAAGATCACGGAAGTCACTGGAAAGTCCGCCTGAAATTCCAAATACACCAGACTTTTTGTTCAGTACTTCCATAACACCTTCAATGTCAAGGTTCTCTTTCTTAGCAATGAACTCCATGATTGCAGGATCGATATCACCTGAACGTGTTCCCATTACAAGTCCTTCAAGTGGAGTGAGTCCCATAGAAGTATCTACACATTTTCCGTTAAGAACAGCACTTACACTGGATCCATTTCCGAGGTGGCATACAATTGTCTTTACTTCATCGTAAGATTTTCCCATTACTTCTGCTGCTCTCTTAGATACGAAGCTGTGGCTTGTTCCGTGGAAACCGTAACGTCTTACTTTGTATTTCTCATAGTACTCATATGGAAGTCCATACATATAAGCCTTCTCCGGCATTGTCTGATGGAAAGCTGTATCAAATACTGCAACCATAGGTGTTCCTGGCATCAGTTTCTCACATGCTGCAACACCGATCAAGTTTGCCGGGTTATGAAGCGGTGCAAGATCATTACACTCTTCTACTGCTTTCTTTACTTCGTCTGTGATTACTACAGATGAAGCAAACTTCTCTCCACCATGTACGAGACGGTGTCCAACTGCTCCGATCTCATCAAGGCTCTTAACAACTCCTGTCTTCTCATTTGTCAAAGCATCGATTACAAACTGAATTGCTTCTGTATGAGTTGGCATAGCCAGATCAGATTTCTCTTTCTCTCCGCCAGCCGGCTGATATGTCAGACGTCCGTCGATTCCAATTCTCTCACAAAGTCCTTTTGCAAGTACATTCTCTGTCTCAGCGTTGATCAGCTGGAATTTCAGAGATGAGCTTCCGCAGTTGATTACTAATACGTTCATTTTCTTTTTTCCTCCTGAAAAAACCTTATTCTTATTATCCGAGGGCAGCTCACACTACCCTCTTTGTTTCTTTTGATTACCCGTAACTATTTTAAAAAATCTGTAAACAATTACAATTATTCAGCCTGTGCCTGTACAGCTGTGATAGCTACAACGCCTACGATATCTTCAGCGCTGCATCCACGGGAAAGGTCGTTAACCGGAGCGGCGATTCCCTGTGTCAGAGGACCATAAGCTTCTGCTTTAGCAAGTCTCTGAACAAGTTTGTATCCAATATTACCAGCATCAAGGTCTGGGAATACAAGTACGTTAGCATGTCCTGCAACCTTGCTTCCCGGTGCTTTAGATTCCCCGACGGATGGAACGATAGCTGCATCAAGCTGAAGTTCTCCGTCAAGAGCAAGCTCTGGTGCGAGTTCCTGAGCGATCTTTGTTGCCTCAACAACTTTATCTACATCTGCATGCTTAGCACTTCCCTTTGTTGAGTGAGAAAGCATAGCAACAACTGGCTCTTTCTCAACAAGCAGTTTGAAAGAATCTGCGGATGAAATAGCGATGTTCGCAAGTTTCTCCGGATCTGGATTCTGCTCAAGTCCTGCATCAGCAAAGATAAATGTTCCGTTTGCTCCCATATCGCAGTTCGGTACTACCATAAGGAAGAATGCGGATACGAGCTTTGTTCCCGGTTTTGTCTTCAGAATCTGAAGGCATGGACGAAGTGTATCTGCTGTAGAGTGGCATGCTCCGGATACCATTCCGTCTGCATCACCCATCTTAACCATCATTACACCATAGTATAAGTAATTACTAAGAAGCAGTTCTTTTGCCTGCTCAGGAGTCATTCCCTTTTTCTGTCTTAACTCAACAAGTTTTGCAATATATCCTTCTGTTCTTGCATCTGTTGCAGGATCTACGATTGTTGCACCGGAGATGTCGTATGTACCTTTGTTCTTCTCAATCTCCTCTTTGCTTCCTACAAGCACCAGATCAGCGAGTCCTTCTTTCAGTACTGTCTCTGCTGCTTTGTAAGTTCTTTCGTCCTCTGTCTCCGGAAGAACGATTGTCTTTTTGCAAGCTTTCGCTCTTGCTTTGATTTCATCAATAAATCCCATGATTTAATGCCACCTTTCTTTTTATCTCACTTAGTCCTATTATAACTCAATCGTTTTTTGTATACAAGTCATTTTATGTGCATTTTCAAATACAATCCGAACTTTGTAATAGGATATTTGTAAGATTGTTACAATTTTATCAAACATTGTCTTTTTCTAAGAACATTACGAGCCAGAACAGTCCCCTCTCACGGCAACTGTTCTGGCTCGTATTAAAATTTACACCTTCAAAACCCCTTGCTTATATTCATTCTGAAACGCCGTCTTAAACTTATCCGTCACCACTGAGGTATACAGATTTGAAGCAAGCATATCATGTCTGAGCATTTTCTGACCAAGTTCCGGAAGATCGTCAATTTCAGACATTTTCGTCAAAACCGGAAGACTGCTTTCCTTCGACATAGCTGTCAAAAGCTTTGCATTGTCTTTTCGAAAACCAAGCAGACGTGCATACATATGATAGCCATTGTCAATATATTCTTCCACATTTGCCTTTTTCGTTCCAAGCATAATATGAAGCAATGCCCGGTTAACTCGGGTCTGCGTAAGTTCTCGTGTTTTTAACAAATCACAGAACTGTTTATAATTAAAAAAGTTGTTTAACTGATTCGCAATTCTGGATGCAATCTCCGGAGAGACATCCACATATCGAACCAGACTTTCTGGCTGTTTATTTAACAGTTTATATTTCAAAATCAGAGAAAAATCATTCTGTGAAATCGGATACTGTACTTTATGATAATCCTTCAAAAGTTCCAGACAACATTTTGGAACCTGGTTTTCCAACTCTGACAGTATTCCCGAAAACGAAAGCTCATCGTAATTTCCTTCTACTGGTTCTGTATTGAAAGATGAACTTGAATAAGCAAGCAGTGAACGAATTGCCGTAGCGGAACTGTAATCACTGTCCAGTTCTTCATCATGATACTGTGCACCACGCCTTGCAATCGTATAAGGTTTCATCCTGCTTCCAAGTTTTTTGATTGCTTTCAAATATTCAATCCCCAAAATATTGTTCGGATTTCTTAAAATCTCTGCAAACCGAGGATCTTCTGTATAAGAAAGAATTGCTTCCTGTCTGGCGCGTGGAAAAGACATCCCTTGTTTCAGATAATCTTTCAACAGAATCTGGTAGGCTTCAGGTTCTTCAAGAAGTAGTTCTGCAAGCTGTTCCAAGATTGGGAGATCATTACATTCACTGCCAAAACAGATAGAATCAACAATTCCAAGAGACTCTAAAAGAGATACGGATCCAAGTGCAAAAAGCTCCGCAGATCCCGTCGCATAACAGACCGGGAGTTCAAAGACAGCTCCAGCACCACACATCAGTGCCATCTCTGCACGTATCCTTTTAGGCATGATTGCAGGTGTTCCCCGCTGCACATAGTCACCACTCATAACAACAACGGCTGCATCTGCACCGGTTACACGCAAAGATTCTTTAATATGATAAAGATGTCCATTGTGAAATGGATTATATTCTGTAATAAGACCAACGATTTTCATAATATTCTCCTAAAAAAGCAGAGTACTGCTCACACCACGTGTGAACAGTACCACCTCTCACCAATACAGATTATGTAACTGTTCAGAGCCAACTTCCAAAATGCTACGCATTTCGTCACAGTTACCAGTTTACAATCTCTTCATGCAAGTAATCGCCAGTGCCCCCGGACCAATATGGCAGGCCACACTCAATGACAATGGTCCTTCCATAATCTCATATCCCGGAAATCTTTCTTCGATCTCTGCTTTCCACTCCTGTGCTTCTTCTTTACTGCATGTGTAAGCCATACCAAGAGCCATCTGATCCTTAACATCGGCAAAGCGTCCATTCAGATCTTTCTCGATTGCATTGAGCATTGTCTTCTTCGCCGTTTTCCAGCCTCTTGCTTTCGAAAATGCATCCAGCTTTTCTCCCTGGATCTGAAGAACAGGCTTTAAGTTAAGCACAGTTCCGATTGCCGCTGCCGCCGGTGTGATTCTTCCACCTTTTTTCAGGTATTTTAAAGTATCCACCGTAATATAAATGCTTGCCTGAAGTTTTTCTTTCTCCAGTATTTCTTTGATCTCTGCTGCACTCTTTCCTTCTTCACGCAGATTCATTGCATCCAGAACAGACTGCTCCTGTGTAACTGAAATTCTCTGATTATCAACCACCTGAACGCGTCCGTCATATTCAGCTGCAAGAGTAATTGCTGTTGCACATGTGCTGCTCAAGCCACTGGACATCGGAATACATACAAGCTCATCATATTCTTCCAGAACTTTATCCCAGAGATCCATGACCTCTCCCGGGGATGGCTGTGATGTTGAAATATCGGAATCTGCTCCGAGCTTTTCATAAAACTCACTCTGGGAAAGTGTGATATCCTCCAGATAAAGTTCTCCATCAATAAAGAATGGCATCGGAAGGACAAAAATCCCAAGTTCTTTTCCCTGTTCCTGTGTTATACCGCTATTACTATCCGTTACAATTGCAACTTTACTCATCAAATTTCTCCCTCGTTAATTCTTAAAACTATGAATCGGCGCCGGAATACGTCCCTGTCTGTTGATAAACGCATCACATCCAAATTCATTCACCGGCATAATCGGTGCATAACCTAACAGTCCACCAAATTCTGCCACGTCTCCAACGTCTTTACCGATGACCGGAATCAGACGCACTGCTGTCGTCTTCTGGTTGACCATACCAATTGCCATCTCATCTGCAATGATTCCAGAGATTGTCGCTGCTGATGTCTTTCCAGGGATTGCGATCATGTCAAGTCCTACAGAGCATACGCATGTCATTGCCTCTAACTTCTCAATTGTAAGAGACCCTGCATTTACTGCATCAATCATTCCCTGATCTTCACTGACCGGAATAAATGCACCGCTGAGTCCACCTACATAAGAAGATGCCATAACACCGCCCTTCTTCACCTGGTCATTGAGCATTGCAAGTGCTGCTGTTGTTCCAGGTGCACCAACGCGCTCCAGTCCGATTTCCTCCAGGATCTCTGCAATACTATCTCCAACTGCCGGAGTCGGAGCAAGAGAAAGATCAATGATTCCAAATGGAATTCCAAGACGTGCAGAAGCCTCTCCTGCAACAAGCTGTCCTACTCGTGTAACCTTGAAAGCTGTCTTCTTGATTGTCTCACAGAGCACCTCAAAGTTCTCGCCTCTTACCTTTTCAAGAGCAGTCTTTACTACTCCGGGTCCGCTGACACCTACATTGATGATGGCATCAGCCTCTGTCACACCATGGAAGGCTCCTGCCATAAACGGATTGTCATCAGGAGCGTTGCAGAATACTACAAACTTGGCACAGCCTGATACAGGAAGGTGTTTTGTCACCTCTGCTGTCTCCTTTATCATCTCGCCAATCAGCTTTACTGCATCCATGTTGATTCCGGTTTTTGTAGAGCCAACATTTACAGAGCTGCATACCAGGTCTGTCTCAAGCATTGCCTGAGGGATGGATTTGATTAAAAGCTCATCCGCCTTTGTCATGCCCTTTGATACAAGTGCTGAGTATCCACCGATGAAGTTGACACCTACCTCTTTGGCAGCTCTGTCAAGTGTCTTTGCTATGGTAACAAAATCCTCTGAGCTCTTGCAGGCCGCACCGCCGACAAGGGCGATAGGTGTAACTGAAATACGTTTGTTTACGATAGGGATACAGTAGTTGTTCTCTATCTCTTTTCCTGTTGATACAAGATTCTTTGCAAGTGTTGTAATCTTGTTGTAGATATTCTCATTTACCTTTGCAAGGTCTGAGTCTATACAGTCGAGCAGGCTGATACCGAGTGTGATTGTACGCACGTCAAGATTTTCCTTCTCCACCATGTCATTGGTCTCAATTACTTCACCAATATTTATCATTTTGCTGTTCTCCTTTAACTGTGTATGACATTTTTATGCTAAACTAGATTCGATGCATCATCTCAAAGATTTCTTCCTTCTGACACTTTATTGTTACACCAATTTCTTCTCCAAGTGCATCAAGCTGGTCAGAAATCTCTGCAAATGAAGCTGTAGCATTTGCCATATCAACAATCATCATCATGTTGAAATAACCTGAAACGATAGTCTGTGAGATATCAAGCACGTTTACACTGCCCTCTGACAGATATGTACATACCTTTGCGATGATTCCTACTGTGTCTTTTCCGACAACTGTGATGATTACTTTGTTCTTTGTGTTATCCATAACAACTTATTCTCCTGTTCTCTTATTCTACGGCTATGCGGTCTGATGCCCTGTCTCTCTTAGCCACATACATAGGGAAATCACTTGCCTTATATGGATTGTCTCCCATTGTGACCTCAAGCCTGACGGCTTCATACGCCAGCTTTTCGTAGTTATTTTCTTTACTAAGGTGTCCCAGTATTACTGAGCCAAATTTATCATGAAGAAGCTCGCATAACAACTGCCCGCTTCTCTCATTCGACAAATGTCCGCTGTCACCCATGATTCTGCGCTTGAGCGGATACGGATATGCCCCTGTCTGGAGCATATTTATATCATGATTTGCTTCAAGCAGCAGCCCATCCAGGTTCTGAAGCTTTGAAACCAGTGCATCATCATACGTGCCAAGGTCTGTCACGACCGCCATCGCATGATTTTCGTTTTTAAATCTGTACGCGACAGGATCAGCCGCATCATGTGATATGTGAAGCGGCTCAAACTCTATATCGCCTATTGTAAAATCGACGCCTGCCTCAACAGGATGAAACAGCTCATCATCTATATTTCCAACGGATTTTGTGCATTTTATGGCCCCGATTGTGGCCTTTGTGGCATAAATCGGAATATGATAGCGTCTTGCCATGACACCAAGCCCTGCGATATGGTCTATATGCTCATGTGTCACGAGAATCCCATGCATATCTGTGGCAGTCATATCAAATTCATTCAGTCCGTTTTCTATTTTCTTACCGCTGATGCCCGCGTCTATGAGCACATGACAATCATCCGTACCCACGCATATACAGTTTCCACTGCTGCCGCTGGCAATGCTGCATAATTCTAACATGTTAATTCTCTTTCCAGTATAATTCTATTTTGTCTCCCTCATGAAGCTCCTCGGAAAACTGGGCATCTCTGCCATTTATTACAGTGGCTATTGCCCTGCCCTTTCCTGCCTGTAAATCAAATGAGATATGGGTAAATATATCGACAAATATATATGTATCCTTGCCGGACAGCTCTACAGGCTCACCGTTTACAATTACTGTAACTGTATTTTTTGATGAGTCTTCTTCCTGTATATCTTCCTGTATATCATTTTTTGGCAATTCATTTTTCGGCAGTTCGTTTTCCGGCACAGCAGATGCTTCAGCTTCTTTAGCAAAATCATCATGCAGCTCATCGAGCACCTGATTCATCATCTGCTCTGATGTTCTGGTCACTGTGTTGTCTGACTCTGTGCTGTTTGCATCCTGCTCAGCTAAGACCGAAGCATCATCTGAATCAGACTCTTGTGTGTCATTATAATTGTTATTGTCGATTCTTGCAACACCATATTCATCTGTTTTCCACTCAACAGAGAAATTTTCGTATACAAGAGTGTCGAGATCTGCCTCTTCATTGTTTACAAATATCATCTGGTCTGTGTCAATAACGAGATCCATAAACTGCGCAATCTGGCGCACTGTATAGTAATTTCTTGTCTCAATCACATCATTTTCCCTGATGCTGTAATCCTCCGGCTCAAGCTCTCCGTTTACCTGGACAAACCTAGGACATGAAACCCTTCTGCCGTTTATGATAAAAGTAATGACAGAATGATTGTACTCATCAAGCTGCGATATCTTATACACTGCTGCCTCTCCTGCTGTGGACGGCTCGATGACTATCTCACTGTTTGGCTCAAGCGGTGTGTTGATGCTTGCTGGCTTTCCGTTCATGGTCACCACTGCGCCATCTCCGGCCTCGCCTCTTACAAGCCTTGCCACACCGTTTACCGTAAAGTTTATCGGGGTACCGCGCTTTGGAAACAGCTCATCGTTTGGAAATCCCGCCTGAAGCGCCGCATCGACTATTGTAAGCCTGTTATTGTCATAGAGCTTTATTCTCTCACCGTTGAATCTGACCATGATAAAATTATTTCTCTGGTCATAATAATTCAGACATATACCAATTGGAGTGACAAGAAGCGGATCCTTCTTAATATCCTCCTGCTCAAAGGTCACATCGCCAAGCACTTCCTCACCTCTTAGAGCGACTCTTTCCTCCGGCAGGTCAAGGTCTTCCGCAAGCTTTTCCGTGAAGCCGTGTATCTTGCCTCCGCCTCCGACTACAAAGCAGGCACTCACTGTTTTGTCACCGTTTAGCTCTCTGATTTTAGTCGATACCTCTTGCGCAATATTATCAACAACAGGTGCTGCCACATCCCAGACATCCTTTGCAGGAATTGTGTGCTCGATGCTCATGATATCCTTGTATGTAACCGTATCACTTGTCGTAGACTGAAGCTTGATGCTCTCCGCCATATTGAAATCCACGAGGAAATGCTGCACAATAACTTCTGTCAGCTCATCTCCTGCATGCGGTATCATGCCATAGGCTATGATACTTCCGTCTCTTGTGATTGAGATATCACTCGTTCCGGCTCCCACATCGACAAGTGCGATATTAAGCATACGATAGTTCTCCGGAATTGCCACATTGATAGCGGCGATAGGCTCCAATGTCATATTGGCTACACTAAGCCCGGCCTGTCCCACTGCCGCATACAGTCCGTCTACCACATCCTCCGGCAGAAATGTAACTATGATATCCTCGCCTATTTTGTTTGCCTTATGCCCCTCAAGGCTGATAAACACCTCATCATTCAAAAAGAATTTGACTGTAGAATATCCCACACAGTAAAACTTATAGCTTGTATCGTTAACCTCCTTGAGTGCCTCCTGTGCTTTTTCTATGCCAAGCAGGTCAAGCGTATGGACATCCTCGCCGGTCACCACAGACTCCTGCGCATACTCATACTCCACATGCGTCGTGACAGTCTTTAATACTCGTCCTGCGGCTGCTATACACACCTCTTCAAGTGGCTGTCCTGTCTGTTTTTCAAGCTCGTCCTTTACTTCCTTAATGGTTTTTGCCACCCTGCCTATATCATGTATCTGACCGTCAAGCATCGCTCTGGTCTCATGCTCCCTGACATACTGTGCTGTAACCACAAATTCCTTGTCATCAGTCTGATAGCCGACAGTTCCTACAACATTTCTTGTACCAATATCCAAACCGAATACATTATTCATTTCCACTACTCCTTGTATTTGCTAAGCGCTTTATTTATTGAAGCTATCGTGTTTTCGATATCTCCATCATTATCGATAACCTCCTTGCAGTGCCTTCTGTACTCAGCTTCTTTAAGCTGGCTTGCAAAGATACTATCTATCTTCTCATCTGAATAGCCTCTTGATGACTTAAGTCTTTTTCTTCTGACTTCTTCACTTGCATAAATATACCACAGCTCGTCGCAGATTTCACCATATCCCTCCTCTATAAGGAGTGCTGCTTCAAGCACAAGCATGAAAAGACCATCTTTTTTTGCCTCTTTAACTGCATTAAGCACATATTCCTTTACTGCCGGATGTACTACTTCATTTAGAAGCTCTCTTTTTTTATCATCCGAAAAAATCACTCCGGCAAGTGCCGGTCTGTCAAAATGCCCGTCCTCAAGCCATATCGGTTCGCCCGCAAACAATTCCTTTAATCTGTTGTAGCAGTCGCTTCCCGGCTCCATCAGCTCATGTGCTATCTCATCAGAGAGCATGACCCTTACGCCATCAAGTTCCTTAAGATAGCCAAGCACTGCCGATTTTCCGGCACCTACACCACCTGTTATTCCTATAAAAATCATACTGTTTCCTTTTCTGTCATCAATGCGCATCATACCAGTCATAGCCACACTCAGTGCCCACTTCCATGGATACCTTCATGTTCACCGCACCACGCATCTCTTTCTCCAGAAGCTTAATCACTTTATCCTTCTCAGCTTCCTTTGTCTCAATTAAAAGCTCATCATGCACCTGAAGGATAAGCCTTGACTTTAAGCCCTCGTCAAGAAGCCTGTCATGCACACGTATCATGGCAATCTTTATGATATCGGCTGCTGTACCCTGAATAGGTGAATTCATTGCAACTCTCTCTCCAAACTGTCTTTGCATGAAATTGCTCGAGTTCAGCTCTGGAATCGGTCTGATACGCCCAAACATGGTCTTTGTATAGCCATTTTTCTTGGCATCCAAAACCGTCTGATCCAAAAACTCCTTAATCTTTGGATATTTGACAAAATAGCTGTCTATATAGCCCTGTGCCTCTTTCCTTGAGATACCCAGGTCGTTAGACAGACCAAACGCGCTGATACCATAAACGATACCAAAATTTACCGCCTTGGCATTTCGTCTTTGAAGGTCTGTGACCTCATCAAACGGTGTGTCAAACACAAGGGATGCTGTACTTCTGTGGATATCCTGACCATTCTTAAAGGCCTCTATCATCCTTTCATCCCCTGAAAGCGCCGCAAGCACCCGAAGCTCTATCTGCGAGTAGTCTGAATCAACAAACAGATCTCCATCCTCTGGCAGAAATACCTTTCTGATAAGCTTGCCCAGCTCAATCCTTATCGGGATATTCTGCAGATTAGGCTCTGTGCTTGAAAGACGGCCTGTCGCAGTGATTGTCTGATTTAAGGTAGTATGGATTTTGCCATCGGATGCAATATACCCGGAAAGTCCGTCAGCATATGTGCTCTTTAGCTTTGTGAGCTGTCTGTATTCCAATATATCCGCGACAATCGGATACTCCGGTGCCAGCTTTTCAAGCACATCTGCCGCAGTAGAATAACCGGTCTTTGTCTTCTTTTCATTTGGCAGTCCAAGCTTTTCAAAGAGAATGACTCCAAGCTGCTTTGGCGAATTTATATTAAACTCTTCACCTGCTGCCTCATATATTTTCTTTTCAAGCTCAGTTATCGAAACAGCAAGCTTGTCTCCATACTCTTTTAGCTTTATTCCATCAGCCCTTATACCCTCATTTTCCATATCATACAGTACGAAAACGAGCGGCAGCTCGATATCTCTGTAAAGAGTGAGCATATCCATTTCCTTTAGCTTCTGCAAAAGAACCGGCTTTGATTTCCAGGCAGTATACACCTCGTAGCAGGCACAGTCCACTGCCTTTTTCTCATCCTCCTTCATCATCCGGGTGAAATCAAGCTTTCCCAGATAATCCTTTTTAGATGAGAGCATAAGCCCCAGATAGTCCTTTGCAACCGCATCATATGGATACTCCCCGACAAGAGGATTGATAAGGTATGCAGCCACCATCATGTCAAAATATCTGCCTCTGTCATCTGCCTTTATCTCTTTGCTCTTAAATCTGTGCAGATTGGTCTTTAAATCCGGTGATATCCATGACTTTACTTCCAGGGTATTTAATTTTTCATCCAGGAAGCTGCTTGAAATCTCATCACCTGCACAGATAAAATAAATGTCCTCCTCTGAAAAACAAATCGAAACAGCAAGATAATCGTTAGAAACCGGCTCCGAAAACAGACTTAGCTGTCCATCACTTTCGCTGTTTTCCAAAGACTCTCCCGGTACTACCGCAAAAGCGACCTCCCTGCCCTTTGCCTTCTCAAACACACTCTCTGCAGTCTTTAAGTCCCTTACTACCACAAAATGCTCCTCGGCATTGTTTTTAGGAGCCTCCACGTTAAACCGTGACAGCATGTTTTTGAATTCGTATCGTTTGCACAGTAAAAAGGCTTCCTCAGTGTAGAGTGACTCTACTCCGCCACTAAGCTTTGCATCAGAAAATTCATAGTCAACCGGCGCATCAAGTATGATTGTCGCAAGCTCCTTGCTCATAAGCGCCTGCTCCCAATACTCCACTATATTCTTTGAAGCCCTTGGCGGCTTTACATTCTCAGCGTCCTCATGTACTGCCTCTATACAGTGATATTTTGCTATAAGTGCGCCTGCTGTCTTTTCGCCGATACCGGGTACCCCGGGAATATTATCAGACGTATCTCCCTGCAGAGCCTTTACATCGATAAACTCCTTTGGAGTGACGCCGTACTTTTCGATAACATCTGCTGTATTGTAGTTTTCTATCTCGGTTCCTGTCTTTTTGGTCTTTGGAATCCTTACCATGACATGGTCAGTCGCAAGCTGCAAAAGGTCTCTGTCTCCGGAAATGATGGCGACATCCATACCGGCCTTTTCTGCCCTGACAGATAAGGTTCCAAGTATATCGTCGGCCTCATAGCCCTCCTTTTCCACGATTTTTATGCCCATAGCGGTAAGCATTTCCTTTATCATAGGCACCTGCTGCCTGAGTTCCTCGTCCATAGGCTTTCT
>OLIS01001838.1_pt1 | contig 14624 bp, 9 predicted proteins | sample 1601351 | NCBI WGS metagenome assembly OLIS01 (sample SAMEA2452122, study PRJEB22498) | human gut metagenome | biome: human feces; feature: human gut; material: feces | place: Australia | collected 2012
GTGTCACAATCCTGCGGAGGTGATTGCGCAGATGCACTATGACAGCGAGGAGGATTTCCGCAATCCGACAGGCTCGGTATTTTGTGCGCACGGCTCAGGCTACGTGGTGCCGTGGGATGAGGTCCCGGAGCATATGCACCTGCCGTATGTCTACCACGGAGATGAGTCTGAGGAGGCACTTGCAGCGAGTGCCCGCACGCAGAATGCATTTTCAGCGGAGGATGCACAGGCGCTTGCCGGAAACCGCCGCAGGACGAGCTTTGAGAAAGCTGTTTCAGGTATGTCATCAGTGGAGCTTGATGCGCAGCTTGCAGATGTTTATGCCAGGGAGTTTGGCATGGGCAAAAACGATATCGCAGAGGATCAGAGGCGCAAATGGTCAGGCAAAAAGAAAAATGAGTATGAAGGTCTAAGTGGTAAACCGCGCACCGTAAAGCATGATAAGCACGGCAATCCGATTTATCCGAAGAAATCCCCGGGGGAAGAGTACCTGATAGTTGATGGATATAATATAATATTTTCATGGGAGGATTTAAAGGAGCTTTCACGCATAAACATTGATTCGGCGAGGGATGCGCTGAAGGATGTTTTATCGGATTACCAGGGCTATAAGGGCTGTCATCTGCTGCTGGTGTTTGATGCGTACAAGGTGAAGGGCAATGCCGGAAAGAGAGAGACCTTCCACAATATAGAGGTTGTGTATACAAAGCAGGACGAGACAGCCGATGCATTTATCGAAAAGACTGTGTTTGGCATACGTGACAGGTACAAGGTAACAGTGGCAACCTCGGACGGACTGGAGCAGCAGACGGTCATGAGCCTGGGGGCACTGCGAATGTCAGCCCGCGAGCTTAAGGAGCATATTGAGATGACGAAGCGTGCCGGGATGGAGGCATTCATATCAGGATAAACGATCATGAATGGTAACAATATGTGTATAAAGAGATGTTTATAAAGAAATTTGTATGTCATAAGCAGAGATATTATAATGGTAAATATGCAAGAACATCAGAGATAAGGAGACAAGAAAATGGTAGTAAACGAAAGCATGTACCAGCTCGGAAGCGTGCGCTCAGCAATCAGGGAGCTTTTCGAGTATGGTAAAAAAAGAGCAGCAATTGTAGGTAAGGAAAATGTATATGATTTCTCAATAGGAAACCCGAGCATACCGGCTCCGCAGATAGTAAACGACACAATAAAGGAGCTTGTGACAGATTATGATTCTGTTGCGTTGCACGGCTACACGTCAGCACAGGGAGACGTGGAAACGAGAGCGGCGATAGCTGAGTTTTTGAACAACACACATGGCACACATTTTAATGCGGACAACCTTTACATGACAATGGGAGCAGCGGCATCGCTGTCAATCTGCTTTCGTGCGTTGACAAGCGACGCATATGATGAGTTTATTACCATAGCGCCATATTTCCCGGAGTACAAGGTATTTGTGAATGCAGCAGGAGCAAGGCTTGTAGAGGTGCCTGCAGATACAGAGCATTTTCAGATAGATTTTGAGGCTCTTGAGGAGAGAATCAATGCGCACACCAGAGGTGTCATAATCAATTCACCAAACAACCCATCCGGCACAGTCTATTCTGAGGAGACCATCAAAAAGCTCTCAGACCTCCTTGAGAAAAAGTCTAAGGAGATAGGAAGACCGATATTCATTATCGCAGATGAGCCGTACAGGGAGATAGTTTACGACGGAATCAAGGTACCGTTTGTGACCAAATATTACGACAACACACTGGTATGCTACTCATACAGCAAGTCACTTTCGCTGCCGGGAGAGAGAATAGGATACGTCCTCGTGCCTGATGAGGTGTACGATAAGGCTGAGCTGTATGCAGCAGTCTGTGGTGCGGGAAGAGCACTCGGCTACGTGTGTGCACCAAGCCTGTTCCAGAAGATGATAGTAAAATGCCAGGGGGCAACCGGTGATATCAATGCCTACAAAGAAAACAGAGACCTTCTGTACGAGGGACTCACAAGGATAGGCTATCACTGCTTCAAGCCGGACGGAGCCTTTTATATGTTTGTAAAGGCACTCGAGGATGACAGCAATGCATTCTGCGAGAAGGCAAAGGAGGAGGATGTGCTCATAGTAGCAGCAGACGGCTTCGGCTGTCCGGGCTGGGTGAGAATATCATACTGTGTGGACAGGGAAATGATAAAGCACTCTATGCCTGCGTTTGAAAAGATATACAAGAAATATAATAAATAATAGTTATAAAAAAATAATCCGAAAAAGCGTCGAAAATTGTCTAAAAAATATGTAATTTTCGGCGCTTTTATTATGCAGTTTTCACAAAGTTGTCTCCGTGTGACCGTTGTGTGACCATTGTTTTGTATAATGGAATGAAGAGTGGGAATATAAATAAAATCGTAACGGAATAGTTACAAAAAATACTATAGAAAAGGAGATATGAGAGTGTTTAATAAAAAACTTAACAGGTTACTAGCAATCATGCTAGCTTCTGTAATGGGTGCGACATCGCTTCCGGCAACACAGGTAAGTGCTGATACACCCTCTTCAGAGTATGATATATCTAACGACGCAGTTTCGGATGATATATCTGACAGTAGAATTCCAGATGAACAGGATTCGGATAATAATGCCACCGAGGAAAAACAGCCACAGCAGCTGACGGTAGAGTATACACCGGCGGATGATATTTATGTGGGGAACAAAGTTGTTCCGGTGGTAAAATCCGACAGGGCGGATGCAGCCGTTGACAATTTAAAATACACTGTTGTAGAAGGCAAAAATCTGATTGAAAAGGATACAGACTTTGCATCAAACGGTATATGGACAGCAAAGGATACTGGAACTGTAAGGATAAAGGTGACAAAAGCAGAAGATGACAAATATAAGTCAGCAGAGGCAGAATATACTGTTACCATCAAAGAATATGATTACAGCAGTATGAATAACAGCCTGACAGGGACAATGCTGCAGGGTACACAGTTTTATGTAGAAGCACCTACATTATCGCTGGCAAGTGACAATCAGGCGGTATATGTGGTTAGAAAAGGTGATGAATGGATTGAAGCTGATAAATATCAGCTTATGCCACAGCAGGGTGATAACAGACAGACTCTTGTAATAGCACGTAAGGACAAGGAAAGCGGAGCTATCACAGATATTGGAAGTCTGCGGCTCGACTACAAATATGATACACAGCCTCCAAAGATAACATTGAATCCAAAGGAGGATGATAAACCTGCTTTCACAAAGGATGCTGTGGATTATTATGGAAATGTCAGAAAAGTAGACATGAATATCCACGATGTCTCTTTGGATGATGGTTCCACACAGCTTTGGGTAAAGGTTGATGACCGGGAAGAATTCGATGTATTTGATGTCGATAATGCCCAGAAGCTGATTGATGCAGGAATAGAGTATAGTGAGTGGATCGTGACAGGGGCTGATTATAGCAGCTGCATCACATTTGGTACAAAAGCGGATGAGGAACACAAATATCAGATAATCGGAATGTATGCGAAGGATCAGGCGGAGCATGAGTGTAATGATACAAGCTCAATAGAGCAGCCGTTTTATGTGGATAGAAAAGCGCCTTCAGGTACTATTGGATATGATGCTGATTTAATAGACGAGCAGAATATGGTCAGTCAGCAGGCATCAAATGTATATGGACAGCTGGAGGATATCAGCGGAATAAAGCAGGCATTCTACTATGTGAATAAATCAGATGAAAGTGGCAGTATTTTAAATGATGAGCAGGTAAAAGCGCTTGATGATTCAGCATGGAAGCCGTTAGAGCTTATTGAGGATACATATGATGCACGATATAAGTACAAGATTAATACATCTGATCTGAAGGATACTTCATATAACGTATATGTAAAGGCTCAGGACAATTGTAATGGCGAGACAGCATTTTTCTCCACATCGAAGCTGGTTGTTGATACCCTGCCACCGGAGCTTACAGTGTCCCAGGATACCATGACAGCAGCCGATGAAAAAGGCTGGCATAAGGATGATATAAGCTATATCGTTAAGGCTGATGACAGCTTATCAGGAATTAAGAGTGTTGAATACACTGTATTTGATGGGAAAAGGAAAATTGTATCAGGACAGACTGTTGAGCTTGACGCAAGCGGGGAAGGAAGGATAACCATTCCGGCAACAGAGCAGTTTAACGGAATTGATCTGATGCTTTCAGTAAAGGCAACTGATTATGCCGGTCTTAAGACAGAGGTTAAAGGTGACAGCTTCAAGTTCAGCATGGACAGTCAGTCACCTGATGTCAGTATAGAGCCGGAAGCGGGCAAAAACAGAAAATATTTCAATGACGATGTCCGTATAAAAACAAGTGTAGCTGACAGCATTTCAGGTGTTGTATCAGCAAAATACCAGATAGTGACAGATGATCAGTCAGTATCGGATGATGAAGGTGCATGGAATGAGATTGATGAATCAGGAATCATAAATGTATCGGCTGAGGCTTATCTGGATAAAAAGGTAGATGTATATGTTAAAGCTGTTGATGAGGCAGGAAACGTGACTGTAGTGGATTTGACAGCAAGCGGCAGCCAGCCATTTTATATTCACAAGACAGCGCCTGCAATAACAGTGACATATGGTACACCTGAGCAGCCGGATCCACAGTGCATCAGCAGTGTAAAAGGCACTGAGTATTACAGGGAAAACAGGATTGCAACCATTTCGGTAAAAGAGAATGAGCTTTTCTTTGACCCAGATGAAACAAAAATCAATGTAAAGGTTGATGGAAATGAACAGACACAGTCAGATGCATGGTCTGAAAAGTCGTACTGGGTAAAGACAGGCGAGGGAGCAGAAGCTGTTTACAGTAAGCAGCTCGTATTCAATGCAGGACACAAGTATGAGCTGAGTGTCAGTGCAAAAGATTTGTGTGGTAATTCAGATAATGGATTTGAGATAGAAGGAGACAAATCAGCAGAGTTTGTAATTGACGTACAGTCGCCGACAGGAAATATCAGGTTTGACGGACTTTCAACAGGCATGGATACCGTGTGGGATTTATTGCTGCCAAAAGACAAATATGAGATTTCAAGATTTGCTGCCAAGAAGGTCAATATTGCCGGACAGCTTGGAGATGAGCATGGCGGCATCAAGTCAGCAGAGTATTTCGTTTCAGCAGAGGATGCAATAATTGACGTAGACAGTATTCAGGAGGCTGACTGGAAGACACTTGACAGCCTTAATGAGGATGGCACCTTCAGTGAACCGATAGAATGCGAGAACAAAAACTGCGTGGTATATGTCAGGGTTACAGATTTAAGCGGTAATGTTTCATATATCAGCACAAATGGATTGGTAGTTGATACATGCGCACCGGCAATATCAGTCATCACACCTGAGACAGCATCAGGAGTGTACAGTGCAGATGTGCCGGTAAGTATAGAGGTATCAGATGAGAATGCCACAGGAGTTGCATCAGGAATAAAGAGCGTAAACTATACGGTAACAAATATGGGACAGACGACACAGGATGGAACATTATATAGCTATGATAAGACAGCAGCGGGCTTAAAAGATCTGGAAAATCATGTAACAGAGCAATTTGACATAAGCGCGGCTTCAAACAACAGTAATGAAGTGCGTATAGATGTTACCGCAACAGACAATGCAGGAACGGCATACACAGTAACAAAATACATAAAAATAGATACAACGGCACCAACAGTGCAGGTAAGCTATGACAATAACAGTGCAGATACATCATTTGGAGACACAGCATACTTCAAAGCACCGCGAACAGCAACCGTAAAAGTAACAGAGCGTAACTTTGATGCATCAAAGGTAGCAGCGGAAATAAAAGCCGCAGCAGGTAAGGCACCTGCTCTTTCAAACTGGAGCACAGAAGGTGGAAGCGGTAACGGTGATGATACAGTACATGTTGCCACAATATATTACGGACATGATGACGATTACACATTTGGAATCGGAGTAAAAGACATTGCGGGAAATGCCGCAGCAGGAGTGGATTATGCAAATTCGCTTGCACCGACAAAATTTACAATTGATACGACAGCACCTGTTATTTCGGTAGCATATGATAACAACAGTGCATCAAACGGAAACTATTATAATAACAAGAGAACAGCAACTGTGACAATCACAGAGCACAATTTTGATACAAGCAGAATAGCACTGAGCATGACTGCGCAGGATGCAGGAAAATCAGTAGCAGCACCGGCATTTGGAAGCTGGTCAGATAATGGTGATATACATACGGCAACATTAAGCTTTGATGCGGATGCCACATATACATGGTCACTTGCATATACAGACAAAGCCGGCAATAAGGCAAAAGACCTTGCAAAGCAGGAGTTCTGCATAGATACGACAAAGCCTGTTGTAACAATCAACGGAGTAACCCCGGGCTCAGTAAACAATAATTCAGGAAATATGTCATTTGTAATAGAGTGCACAGATACTAATCTTGAATACTTTTCACCGGTGCTTACAGTTGAGGTATATGAAAATAGCAGATTCGTAAGAAAAACGATTACCGGAAATGTGATATCAATTTCAAACGGACAACGTGTAGAGTTTAGAAATCTCAATGAGGATGGAGTGTATTCACTGACATGCCATGCACAGGATAAGGCCGGAAATTCTTATGAAACAGTCAATATTATAGATGCAGGCGGAAAGCAGGTGACAGAGACTGCAGGGCAGGGAGAAAAATTGATGGATTTCTCCATAAACAAAGGCGGTTCAATCTTCTCGCTGGATGACAATACGATGAAGCTTGTAAAGGATTACTATGTGCAGAAGGTATACCATGATGTGGTAGTCAGAGAGATAAATCCGGATGAAGTTACCAGCTGTACTGTCAAAGTAAATGGAAAAGCACTTAAGCAGGGAACAGACTTCAGTGTGAATAATGTAAGTGAAAGCGATGGCTGGCATAAGTACGAATATGTGATATCAAATGCGGTATTTGAAAAAGAGGGTCAGTACAATATCGTTGTGGAGACAAAGGACAAAGCAGATTCAGTTGCCTACAGTGATGTGAAGAGTGTAAATATTGAATTTATTGTGGACAAGACAGCACCTACATATACATTGACAGGTGTAGATAAAAACAATGAAAACTATATTGGCTCAAAGAATGCAGTATTGATGCCGAAGGATGATGGTGGAAAGCTTGGACGTGTAAAGATTACTGTAGTGGGCAAGGATGACAAAGAAAAAAAGGTTATCAAGGAAATGTCGGGAGACGATATGCTTGACTATCTGGACAAGCATGACGGAAAGATAGAGTTTGAAGTACCTAAGGAGGTGCTCTCTGCAAAAGACGGTGATTCAAGGCTTATGGTAGAGTGTGCAGACTGTTCTGTTGACGAAGGTGGAAAGACCAATGAAGTGAAAAAAATATATGGTAAGGATACAGAAGCAGATACAGAGATTGCCGAAGATGATGTACCTATGGAATCAAATTCGTCAGATGTCAAATCAGTAGAAACAAACAATGATAAGGCAATATATATAATTGGAGCAATATTATTATTTGTACTTATAATTGCGATATTGATAATCGTTTATTATATGAGAAAAAAGATGAAAGAAAAGAAAGACAATGATGAGCAATAAGATAATTACCTATGTATTTACATTACCATGTGGTGGTGTGGGAAAAACAACAATGTCTGTGGCATGCGCGAAAGCGCATGCCCTTCAAGGCAGACTTGGCAACGAAGATTTTGAATTCTGGGAGGAGTGAGTATGAGATTTGAAATAGCAGCTGACACGGACAGAGGAATCGTAAAAGAAACTAATCAGGATAGTCTGCTGGTAAAGTGCTTCTCAACATGCAAAGGAGACATGGCATTTGCAGTATTATGTGACGGCATGGGCGGCTTATCGAAGGGTGAGCTGGCCAGTGCCACTGTAGTCAGAGCATTTGACAGATGGAGTGACGAGCAGCTGCCTGAGCTTTGCAAATCGTCGAACCCGGATATTGACAGTCTGATTCTGGAAAGACAGTGGGATGAAGTAATACAGCAGCAGAACGAAAAAATAAAAGCATATGGCAAAGCACATGCAGTAAACATGGGAACAACAGTGGTAGCGCTGCTTGTCACGCAAAAAGCCTACTACATTATAAACGTGGGCGATTCCAGAATATATAGCCTTTCAGACCATATAGAAAGGCTTACGACAGACCAGACATATGTACAGCGGGAAATTATGAATGGAAATATGACACAGGAGCAGGCTATGAGAGATCCGCGAAGGAATGTACTGCTGCAGTGTGTCGGGGCATCAGCAGAAGTAAAGCCGGAGTACAGGACCGGGGCAATGAAAAATGGAATGTCACTTCTGCTTTGTTCAGATGGCTTCAGGCATGAGGTATCAGAACAGGAAATCTATGAGATGCTGAAAACGGCAGCAACTGTAGATGGGCAGAATATGCACGACAGACTGGAGCAGCTCATCAGACTAAGCATGCAAAGAGGAGAGCGCGATAATATAACAGCAGCGCTCATAAAGGCACAGTAGGAGGAACAGATGCTTGAAATAGGCTCTTTAATTGACGGAAAATACAAGATACTAAACGAAGTTGGACACGGCGGAATGAGCGTTGTGTACCTGGCTATGAATGAAAGGGCAAACAAACAGTGGGCAATAAAAGAGGTCAGAAAGGATGGAGTAAAGGATTTTGAGGTGGTAAAGCAAAGTCTTGTTGCGGAGACCAATATGCTCAAAAAACTGAGCCATCCCAGTCTTCCTGATATTGTCGATGTCATAGATGAGGATGACAGATTCCTTATCGTAATGGATTATATAGAGGGAAATTCTCTCAAGACAGCATTGCAGGAGTACGGAGCCCAGTCGCAGAAAAATGTGATAAAGTGGGCCAAACAGCTATGCGATGTTCTTGGATATCTGCACTCACAGAACCCGCCAATCATATATCGTGATATGAAGCCGGCAAACATAATGCTAAAGCCTGATGGGAATGTGGTACTTATAGATTTTGGAACAGCAAGGGAATATAAGGAAAATAACATAGAGGATACAACATGTCTTGGCACGATGGGATATGCTGCACCGGAACAGTTTGGTGGAATGGGGCAGACAGACGCGAGAACAGATATATATTGTCTGGGAGCCACAATGTATCATCTTGTTACGGGAATGAATCCCTGTGAGCCACCTTACGAAATAAGGCCGATCAGAGAAATTGACCCAACATTGTCAGGTGGTCTTGAACGTATTATTACAAAGTGTACACAGCCGGATCCAAACAACAGATATCAGAGCGCAGCTGAGCTGATGTATGACCTTGAGCACTATACAGAGATTGATGACATGTATAGGAAGAATCTAAAGAGAAAGCTTGCGGTATTTATCACCACATCAGTTTTGACGATGCTGCTTGGAACAAGCACAGTATTAAGCTATTGTGCGGCAGAACACAAAAAAAATGAAAACTATAATAGCATATTAAAAGAAGCGGATACCTATGACAATTATGACAATGGATATTACACGGCTATAGTCACCGACCCGACAAGGACGGAGGCATATCTTAAGCTGAATGACAAACTGACAGACGATTTTGTGCTGGACAGGGATGAGGCGCAGATATTGAACAGGCTGATGGTAGGTATAGATTGCAAGGACCACAATGGCCGGGTGCATACATATGATGTCATGGCAAAGCTGAAAGAAAAAAATCCAAAGGGATATGAGGATGTATGCTATAAGATTGGTGAAAGCTTTTTATTCTACTACGAAATCAATGTGGAAAAAGACAGATACTCCAGTGCGGCGCAGTGGTTCAAGGAAGCGAAGGAGAATCATCCGGAGGCAGGAATATACTGTGAGATATCAGATTGTCTGACATTGATTAGCCAGTATGATGGAGCAAAGATACAACAGACAGAAAAAACATATGAAGAATACAAAAAGCTATGGAAGCAAATAAATGAGCTATATGCAAAATCAGAGGATTTTGACAGCTTAGACGCAAAGATTCAGGTATGGAATGAGATAGATGATATAGTTGACACAAATATCACATCATTTATAGCAGTGACAGATAAGGATAAAGTTATGGATTTATTACAGACAATAAAGGACAAAACAGAAAAGCTGGATAAATCCATAATGCGCGAGCAAATAACAGGATTGCAGGATAATATAGACAAAACAATTGAGAAGGCACAGAGCGTGAAGGAGGAAAACAAAGATGACTTATAATCAGTACAGGATGATATTTTACGTATCCTTCACCGCATTTGCCATAATGCTTATAGCTTCAATAGTCATACTTATAGTGCTTGAAATACCTAAGGTCATAGGTGCACTTACCGGAAAATCTGCCCGGAAAGGAATTGCAGCAATTGTACAAAAGCAGACAGCGGGACATATTGACATAACATCGTCCGGTCCGATAGCACCGTCATATAACCTGGCAGGGGAGAATAAGAAAAAGCCGGGATATACACAAAATATAGATGAAACTACTGTGCTGGATGCACCGACAGAAGTATTGCAGGATGAAACCACAGTATTGGAAGATATAACCGAAAAGCTGCAAAAAACCAATATCAGGTTCGAAGTAACAAAGAAAATAGAATTTTTACATACGACAGAATGTATCTCATAAGGAATGGAAAATAGCGAATGTCTAAATTAAAAGTAAGCATAAAAAAATCGACCGTTACTGCCATGATGAAGGCAGGACGAAAGGAAAGAATAAATGAAACCGAACTAAGCCAGCTAGCCAGAATAAAACCATGTGGAATCATGCATGTGACAAAAACAAAAAAAGACAGTGTCATATATACGTGCCCTGCAAATATAAATCTTACCGATAGATTGAAAAAAGCCATAAGCAAATATGATTTCTTTTTCATGATTGAGCAGATAGTAATAATGGTTGAGGATGTATACAATAACGGACTGAACGTAAACAGTGTTCGTTTTAATATGGATGACGTATACATAAACGAGATGACAAAAGAGATGTACTTTATATATTTTCCGATAGTAGGAGGACAGGAAAGTGCAGATATTGTCGGGTTTATAGAAAACATAATTTATACAATGACACCTGTTATCAATGAGGATACGAATTATATATCCAGATTTATGTATTATGTCAGAAGCTTCCATGGCTTCAACGGCAATGCAATAGAAAAATATATCTCACGCGAAGAGCGTGCAGTTGTGAACGTGCTGAAAAACAAAGCAGTGACAATGCAGCAGACAATGCAGCAACAGATAATGCAGCAACAGATAATGCAGCAGGTAATGCAGGGCAGCATGGATGGAACTACAGTGTTGTCAGATGATGGCATATCCGTACAGCAGATACAGCAGATGCAACCGGTGAACTATCATTTTGCAAGTCTTACAAGGCAGGTAACAGGTGAAAAGATAGAGCTTGGCAAACCATCGTTTGTGCTGGGAAAGAATCCGGAAAAGTCAGATTATGCGGTAGCAGACAATACGAATATCAGCAGGGTGCATGCAGTGATAACCATGCGAAACGGACGTTATTATGTAATGGACCAAAATTCTACCAATGGCACATTTATCAATGGAAGGATAATAAAGGCGGGGCAGGAAACAGAGATATTACCGGGAGACTGTCTGATGTTAGCTAATGAGGAATTTATATTTAATGAATAGCTTTAAATATAAAAGGTGAGGAGAATAATACTATTATGGAACTAAAAGAATTAAGTCGCAGAATATCAAGGTACCGGGCAAATGTAGAAAATCTGCAGCTTGAGAAAAACAGGCTGCTTAATGAAATAGATGCTTTGGATCAGGAAGCATTGAAAATAAAGGAATATAAATGGCAGGCGCAAAACCGGTTTAAATGCAGAGTTGATAATATAGCCGGCATGGACAGATATAGCAGTCGTAATATAACAAATCTGAAGGGCAGGCTTAAGAGTATTAATTCATTAAACGACGGAAAATCGTATGTAGCCAATGCGATGAATGCTATAGATTCAATGCTGAGAGATGTAGAGAATGCAATCGGGAGCAGAAATGACAGGATATATGAAATAAATCAGCAGCTGTGTACATATGAGGACAATATAGAGCAGCTGAGAATGAAAAAAAGAAGAATGGAGAGTAAGTAATGGGACAGTACAATTTAATGTTTGAGCAGGAGGAATTTACAGAACTTGTGCGTTTATACTCAGAACTTGCAAAGATTGCAGATAGACAGATGAACGAATATCAGATGATACTTGATATTATAAACACAAATGCAGTTATAAGCGGTGAATTGCACGATAAGCTGGAAGTGTACGAGGATGCTGTTCATACATATCAGAGTATACTGGGAGAATCCTTCAGGGAAATGTCAAAAAAACTTAATGAATTTGTGAGAGATGTAGATGAGGCAGATGGAGATATATATGGTATAGGAACATATGAAGCGTATTAGAAGGAGGGGTGACGCATAATGAAATTTAAGGATTTTACGCAGGAAGCGTACGATGACATACAAAGCTATATGGGAGGAGAAGAACAGTGGGAGGAAATAAACAAAACCTACGGTGTAGTGGAAACCAAAGGTATATTTCAATATGATTATGAATCACAGCTAAGAAACGCGGCAACAGAATATCAGAGACAAAATGAAGAGGCAAGCAATAGTGTAAGAAGGATGTTTGATAATGTAAATGGAGTGGATGATCTATATGCAGCCAGGTTTCGGGACGAATATATGGATTTGGAAAGATTCAGCACTGCAATTAAAGAACTGGCAGCTCTGATTAATGTAAGATCCGTTGAGAATATATATACGATGGATTGCCAGACATTGAAAACAAAAGCTGGTAATATACAGGCAAAAGTGGACTCGAAGATAACAGAGTATTATAAAGAGCGATTCTATTCAGTGGATTCTAATGGAAAGACAGTTATGAACTGGGACGAAATAAACTATGAGATGCGGAAGGAATTTGTACCAGATGCAGAGCTGCAGGCACTTGTATCAGTATTTCCAAAGCTGTCCACAGATGATGAGGAAGAAACCATAGCAAATATAGAGAACATGCTGCGCGCAGGTTATGGAAACGCCAAGGATGATGAGTGGATAGATAATGCAGATCTGGAAGACCCTAAGTATTACAGTGTGAGTGTCACGAATACATTTAAGAGGGCGGTGGATATATATAAGACAAGTATGGATATAATTGACTATTACAGCGAAAAATGTGCATACAGAAACGACGAGATTAGTGATGAAGCGCTTGAAGAGATGAAAGAGCAGTACAGAGTGTCATCCCTGTTTAAAGCAATGGTTGATAGCTACCCGATAATAGGAGTTGCATATAATGGAAAAAACGATGGATTTACAATACATTCCGATAAAGAGAAAAATGTGACCGTATCCGTATGCCTGAAAGAGCTGCCGTTTGATGTAAGCATATGCAAGATTACAGACAGCAATGACAGGGAGATATTGGACAAATATTATAACGTCAAGGTAACAAATGGAACTATTAATGAAAAAGTAGGAAAAGAAAATGAGAAGGTCAATCAGATAGATGCGTATGGAATGGTAGATAATCAGATTGTAAGCCATGTACTTCCACACGGCATGATTGAGAATACAAAGCAGAATCTTGAAAATCAAAAGGAAGAGGAAAAGACTGAATGCAGAGTATTTTTTGATGTAACAAGTAATACTTTAAAAGGTAAGATTATTGATGAAGCTATAGGCCTTTCAGCGGTAATAATAAATGAAACCGTAGGAGATAAGATTAACAAGGCTAACGCAGCAATAAATTATTTGAATGACTTAAATGCAGCATATGATGAAAATAATGAAAATGTACAAAATAATGCAGAAATTGATGAAGCAAAAGACAGACTGACAGAAACAGACTTTACATGTCAGGACATGATAGAAGATGCCAATTATTTTGGCATGGATATGGAGATAACCAGGATAGGTGACACCTATATCTGTGAGAATATCACGACGGATGTGGAGAAAGTGACGAAGATGGTGGATGCATATAATGCACAGGCAGAGCCGGATATGAAGGTAAGTATTGATGACTTGGAGGACTATGCCAGGGGAGCAGGCGATAAAAATCAGAGAGAGGATGACGAAAGTTATAAGGATTTATGTCAAAGAGTGTCAAACTATATTGATTACGTTATAGAAAATTGAGATAACAATAAATAGGCATGAATGCAACGCATACAGAAAGGAAAATTTATTATGAAGAAAGCAATATCAGTTCTTATGGTAGCAGCATGTATGTTATGTATGGTGACAGCATGTGAAAAAAAGGATAAAAAGGAAAATGACACATCAGCAGCTCAGGCAACAGAAACAGATTGCACGGCAGCAGAGCGTGTGACCACAGAGCCGGAAGGTGAAATCACGATATCAGAGATGATAGATCAGAGGATTAAAGAGGAAGGAAAGATAATGATATATACGATGTTAATTGGTCTTTCAAAGACTCCTTTGGAAATAACAGAGGATTCAAACGTAAATATTATATCGTATGATGGGAAAGAACTTATCGGTTATGGAAATAGCTCTAATCGCAGAGGGGAGACCAGACTTGGTGACATAATACATAATAAAGTGGATTATTCAACATATAAT
>OLIS01001841.1_pt1 | contig 14605 bp, 12 predicted proteins | sample 1601351 | NCBI WGS metagenome assembly OLIS01 (sample SAMEA2452122, study PRJEB22498) | human gut metagenome | biome: human feces; feature: human gut; material: feces | place: Australia | collected 2012
GCGCGAACTTATTGCCTATGGCAAGGACGTGAGCGCGTTTTTGCCGCAGCCGGCACAAACCGAAACCAACTTACTGAAATGAAACATATCTATCTGCTTTTAGCCATCTTGCTCACACTGCCCGCCTGCGCACAATCGCGCTTTGGCGATGTGGACTTTGAGCAAATCAAAAAACTGCAAATGGCACAGGTGGCCATCACCAGTCTTTACGTTGACAGTGTGGACCAAAAGAAACTGGCCGAGGACGCCATTAACGGCATGCTCAGCAAACTCGACCCGCACTCGTCGTACACCAATGCCAAGGACACCAAAAAGCTGAACGAACCGCTCAGCGGCAACTTTGAGGGCATCGGCGTGAGCTTTAACATGGTGAAGGATACCCTCGTGGTGTTGCAGGTTATAAGCAAAGGCCCTTGCGAGCGTGCGGGGGTGCTGGCCGGCGACCGCATCATTGCCGTTAATGGCGTGACCATAGCCGGTGTGAAGATGGACCGCGACAGCATCATGACCAAACTGCGCGGGCCGAAGGGCACCATTGCCAACCTTGACATTGTGCGCCGTGGCACAAACAGTGTGCTGCACTTTAAGGTGGTGCGCGACAAGATACCCGTCAACACGGTTGATGCTGCTTACATGATTACGCCTACTGCCGGCTACATACACCTTGACAGTTTTGGTGCCACATCGGGCAAGGAGGTGCACGACAAGATAGCCGAACTGCGGAAGCAGGGCATGAAGGACCTCATTCTTGACCTCGGTATGAATGGCGGTGGCTACCTTAACGCAGCGCAGGAGGTGGCCAGTGAGTTCCTGCCCAATGGCTCGATGATAGTGTATACCGACGGCCGCGTGATGCCGCGTCAGGAATTGCGCTCAGAGGGCAACGGACTGATGCAGACTGAGGGCCGCGTGGTCATACTCGTTGACGAGTTTACCGCCTCGGCAGCCGAAATTGTGAGCGGTGCCGTACAGGATCACGACCGTGGCACCATCATTGGCCGACGCACATTTGGAAAGGGACTCGTACAGCGCCCCATCGACCTGCCCGACGGTTCGATGATACGCCTCACCGTGTCGCACTATTACACACCCTCGGGCCGCTGCATTCAAAAGCCCTACACCAAGGGCGAGAAGAGTGAGTACGACCAGGATCTTGAAAAACGCTACACCCGTGGCGAGCTGACTTGCATTGACAGCATACACCTTGACTCGGCCAAGGTGTACAAAACCCTGGTAAAGGGTCGTACCGTGTATGGTGGCGGTGGCATTATGCCCGACATATTTGTACCGCTCGACACAACCACTTACACGCCTTACTACCGCGCGCTGCGCCGCTACAACCTCATTAACGAGTGGACACTGCGCTATGTGGACGACCATCGTAAGGAGCTGAAGCGCAAATATCGCAAGTTTGAGGATTTTGACAAGAACTTTGAGGTGCCCGCCTCACTCACCGATTCTATCATGGCCGAGGGCAAGCGCAAAAAGGTGGAGCCTAAGGACGACAAGGAGCGCGAGTCGGCACTCAAGGATTTGCAGTTTACGCTCAAAACCACCATTGCCTACGACCTTTGGGATCGCAATGAGTACTTCCGCCTGGTGAACAAGCGCAGCGACATTGTAAAGCGTGCGCTCCAGTTCTTGAGCGAGGGCAAGTAAAGTCATAACAGACACAAAGTGCAAGCACCCAACGCAAGCACCCAACACAAGCACTAATGGGGGCGACGCGTCTCGCGTCGGGAAAATTAAAGCAAAGGCTCACAGGTAGTAGTGAAATTAGTACTATCTGTGAGCCTTTATTTAGTGCTATTTTTCCCCGACGCGAGACGCGTCGCCCCCATTAGTGCTTGCGTTTGGTGTTAGCGCTTAGTGTTAGCGTTTGATGCTTGAGTTTTGTGCGAGTTTTGTGCTCACGGAGGGGCATGTGGGCCACTTTTGAGCCCACTTTTGTCTGCACGCTGCACTTTTTATGCGCCAAAATTTGGTTGTTCGGAAAACTTGTTGTACTTTTGCACTGCAAAGAGCAGAAATGCCCTTTTGTGGATGTTCCATGGTGTAATGGCAGCACTAGAGTTTTTGGTTCTCTCAGTCCCCGTTCGAATCGGAGTGGAACAACTTCCCCTTCCCCCAGAGTCTTGCAGTCTTTCCCTGCTTGCAAGGCTCTTTTTCCTCAGCAGTGTCTATACGACACTGCTTTTTTTGTGTATGTGCGCAAGGGGTGGTGGATAGGAACTCTGTGGTATATAACTCTCTGCATTTCTGTTTGTTCTTATTGCGCATTAATGGTTATTTGTTTTGTAAGTTAGCGATTTGCCGCTGATGTTTTTTGGTGAAGTAGTATAAACTCTGGTTAATGTAGCCGAATAGATATGTTAGTGTTGAGATTTTCCTTATATTCGCATCGTCAAACACTATTAGAATGTTAGCTATGAGATACGGCAAGAACTTTATTTATATTGTATTTGTAATAGTCCTGTTGGTGGTAGCTTGTGATACTGAACCTCATACCGCAACCATCACTATGAATGATGGGAATGAGATAACTATCAGAAATCTGAATGTAACTTACTATAGCAGCGAGGCGCAATTTGAGCAATCTTTCTTCGCAACAGGAGAACTTCCTATTCAAGTTGGAAGTAAGGAAGTCATTAACTATAAAGAAGGTGAATCTTACACAATAAGTAAAGTCACACAAACTTTTAATACAACGTGGAGAATTGCACGCTTTGGTGAATGGGCCTCGAAGTATGGCTTAAAGTCTAATAGGAAGTATTATGTTTCAACAAAGGTCTACACTCTGAATGTAGTTACGCCTCCGAGTGGTCTCATGATTTGCCCTAAATTTTACAAGGAAAATATGGGATATCCCTCCATGGGAGGCGATATCAAAACATTTGATGTGATTCGGAGTGAAGCGGATCCCAGTGTGACGACTTTTATTACCTATACAAAGTTTGTTGGATATGATGATAATAAAAACAGAGTAGACATTAGTATACCACAAATAAAAGACACAATAAAATGGAGATTTTTAATTCAAACAGATGTCTGGGACTGATGGAACATCATGCTCTGCTGCATTTGGCTCTGCCTTGCTATTGTAATTGTTTCCCTCAAAAAAAGTCGGCATTTGCTTTGCCTTTCTCATAGTAAAGCGTAACTTTGCACCCGAAAACAAAAGTTAGGGGCGTAGCCCAGTTGGTTTAGAGCGCTGCAGTCACATTGCAGAGGTCATCGGTTCGAGCCCGATCGTCCCTACTAACTAAGTTTTATTAGCGAAACAACAGAGGACAGATTTGGCTGCTTGCAACCTCTCAAAAACAATGCTAAAACTCGTGATGTGTGGCTGCGGGCTGCGCAATGGGCGCACATGGGCTACACGCTGGCGCACACACACCTCGCGAATTGCAAAACATTTTAGCTGAGTTCTGCCTTGCCTGTTTCCGTTATGCGAAAGCAGGCTGTTTTGTGTTTTAACTATTTATTCTCACACAATATCATGGGATATTTATTTACGTCCGAATCGGTGTCGGAAGGACACCCCGACAAGGTGGCAGACCAAATATCTGACGCCGTGCTTGACCAGTTGCTGGCATACGACCCCAACTCGAAAGTAGCTTGCGAAACGCTCGTGACCACCGGACAGGTGGTTGTAGCAGGAGAAGTAAAGACCGAAGCCTACGTTGACTTGCAGAACGTGGTGCGCCACACCATTGCACGCATTGGCTACACCAAGGCTGAATATAAGTTCGAGGCAGAAAGCTGTGGCATACTCAGCGCCATTCATGAGCAGAGTGCCGACATCAACCGCGGTGTGGACCGCAAAGGGGCCGACAACAACATCGACCGCAAGGCACAAGGTGCCGGCGACCAGGGCATGATGTTTGGTTATGCCAATAACGAAACTGACACTTACATGCCGCTGCCGCTCTCACTGGCCCACGACATCGTGTATGTGCTGGCCGAAATACGCCGCGAGGGCAAGGTGATGACCTACTTGCGTCCCGACTCAAAGAGCCAGGTGACTGTAGAATATGATGACAACAATGTGGCACAACGCATCGACACCATTGTGGTGAGCACCCAGCACGACGAGTTTATCAGTGCTGCTGAGGCAGGTTCGCAAGAGGAGGCCGACCGCCAGATGCAGGCGCGCATACAAAAAGACGTGGAAGAGATACTCATTCCGCGTGTGATAGACGAGCGTGTCCATACTCCCGAAATTAAAGCCCTTTTCCACAAGGGCAACATCAAATATTACGTCAATCCCACGGGCAAGTTTGTGATTGGCGGTCCTCATGGCGACACGGGCCTTACGGGTCGCAAAATTATTGTAGACACCTATGGCGGCAAGGGTGCTCACGGCGGTGGAGCCTTCTCAGGTAAAGACCCCTCGAAGGTAGACCGCTCGGCAGCATACGCTGCGCGACACATTGCCAAGAATATGGTGGCAGCCGGCGTGGCCGACGAAATGCTCGTGCAGCTGAGCTATGCCATTGGCAAGGCAGAGCCTATATCAATATATGTGGACACTTATGGACGCAGCCATGTAAACAAGACCGATGGCGAGATAGCCCAAATCATTGGCAAAATGTTCGATTTGCGTCCGGCAGCCATTGAAGAGGACCTCAAGTTGCGCCAGCCCATTTACGAAGAAACTGCAAGCTATGGCCATGTGGGTCGTACCCCCGAGCTGGTGAGCAAGACCTTTAACGAGGGCAAGGCTGACGAAAAGACCATGCAAGTGGAACTCTTCACTTGGGAAAAACTCGACAAGGTGGACGAGATTAAGAAAGAATTTGGATTGTAAGTAGGTGTTCAAAATTAGTTGATATGAATTGGTGCAGTATTTCGTTCATAAACATAGGTTGAAGAGGGAGCGTAGCGGGCTACGTGACCGATGAAACCTATGTTTATGGGCGAAAGAATGCGCCAAGGCATATCGACTAATTCTGCGCATGATTATATAAACTAATTTTGAACACCTACTTAATGCAAATTACAGTATATAGTGCATCAAGCGGCCAAGTGCCGCAGACGTATATAAAGGCGGCCCACGAACTGGGCCGCCTTATTGCCTTGGGCGGCCACACACTGGTGAATGGTGCGGGCCGCACAGGACTGATGGGGGCTTGTGCCGACGCTTGTCTTGCCAATGGCGGCAAGGCCGTGGGCGTAATACCCCAATTTATGATAGACCAAGGGTGGCAGCACACGGGCATGACACGTTTGGAGGTGACGCCCGACATGCACCGCCGCAAGGAACTCATGGCCGAAATGAGCGATGCCTGCATAGCCCTTCCGGGTGGGGTAGGCACGCTTGAGGAACTGCTCGAAATCATTACGTGGAAGCAGCTCGGCCTGTATCTCAAACCCATAGTGGTGCTCAACACCGAAGGCTATTACGACCCCTTGTTGCAACAGTTGCAGCGTGCCGTCGACGAGCAATTTATGCGCAGCCAGCACGCCGCCATCTGGCAAGTGGCCGCCACACCGGCCGAAGCCCTGCAGCTGGCACAGACTACACCGCTGTGGGACAAATCGGTGCGCAAGTTTGCTGCCATGTAAGCAGGCTCCCAAACACCTCTCATGGGTTAACGCTGCACCAATTCATGTCAGCTAAAATCAAGCACCTGCTTAGCGCATATTTAGCTTGTATCCATACATTTGCACATCACTCATAGCATGCCAAAAATAACAACAACCGACTCGTTGGTGACACACACCGACATGGAAGCCGCTCTTGAGGTTGAGAGCGGGCAGGGTAGTGTGCGCAAATACCAGCCCCGGCATAAAAAGGAAGTTCCGGCAGACACCCTGCCGCCCGACCCGCGCCAGATGCGCCCGTTGCCAGCAGGACAGCCGCTCGAAATGAAGCCCGTTGCGCTTGAAAGCGACTATTGGGAACACGCGCTCACCTATATGCCCAAGAATGCGTTTGTGCAACAACTCGACAGTGTGGCGGGTGTAAAAAAGAACTCGCTCGTAGGCTTGAAAACATCGGGCATAGCGGGCGACCCCGTGCCCTATCTGTTTCGCACCGACAGCTTTGTAACCATTGTGCTGATGGTGAGTTTCTTTCTCGTGGTGTGGGTTATTTCGCGTTCGCGCCATTACCTGCGCCATCAGGTGAAGGACTTCTTCCATCACCGTCAGCGCGAAAATCTGTTTGCCGAGCGCACGCAGACCGAAATGCGCGGGCAGCTGTTCCTTATCTTCCAAACCTGCTTTGTGTTAGGCATTCTGTTCTTCGACTACACGCAGGATTATCAGGCGCAGGTGTTCAACCAACTCTCGCCCTACAAGGTGCTGGGCGTGAGCGTGGGGTTGTGCTGTGTGTACTTCCTGCTCAAAATGGCAGTTTACACCTTTGTCAACCACATCTTTTTCGAACGCAAGCAAAACGAGCAATGGGCAGAGTCGTACATGCTGTGTGTGCTCGGGCTTGGTCTTGCCTTGCTGCCAGTGGCATTGTTGGTGGTGTATTTCGACCTTAGTATGCATAATATGTTTATAAGCTTCTTTTGCATACTCGTAATTGACAAAATGCTGCTGTTGTACAAGTGCTCACGCATATTTTTCAGTTACACACTGGGCTGGGTGCATCTTTTTTTGTACTTTTGCACCCTTGAAATAGCACCCCTATTCATATTGTTCCGCGCACTGATTTACGCGTGCAATTTCCTGTTAACAATTAACTAATTAACGATACAAAATCCGCGGTCTTGAGCGGCCGCTATGCTGAACTAAAAAGTAGTCATGATCAAGAAGATTCTTGTTTCGCAGCCGAAACCTACTTCCGAAAAATCTCCCTACTTCGAGATTGCAAACAAAGAACACGTGGAATTTACTTTCCACCCCTTTATAAAGGTCGAAGGCCTCACCGCGCGTGAGTTCCGCCAGCAAAAAATTCAAATTCTCGACCACTCGGCCATTGTGTTCACCTCACGCCACTCTGTGGACTTTTTCTTCACTCTCTGCAAGGAGATGCGTGTAGCTTTGCCCGAGGATATGAAATATTTCGGATTGTCGGAGGCTATTGCCCTTTACATTCAAAAGTATGTTCAGTATCGCAAGCGCAAGGTGTTCTTTGGCAGCACAGGTCGTTGGCCCGAGCTGGTAACGGTAATGGCCAAACACAAGACGGAAAATTACCTCGTGCCATTGTCGGACGTGCACAACGACGATGTGGCCCGTATGCTCGATGAGAAAAAGCTCAAGCACACCGAATGCGTGATGTATCGTACCGTGACCAACGATTATCCCAAAGACAAGGATTTTGACTTTGACATGATCGTGCTCTTTACCCCTGCCGGTGTGAAGTCGTTGCTTGAGAACTTCCCCGACTTCAAACAGGGCGACAAGCGTCTGGCCTGCTTTGGCGGTGTAACAAAAGCGGCTATTGAGGAGGCTGGCTTGCGCTGCGACCTCTTTGCCCCCACGCCTCAGGCACGCTCAATGACGGCTGCCATCGAGATATATCTCGGAGAGAACAAATAGTAATATACTACGCACAGTATAACAACACATACACAACAAAAGGCATGACTTCACAACAGCCCCGAAGGGCGAGTGGGCTCATGCCTTTTTAAGTTAGTTGTACGAACCATCATGCGGGGTCCGGCAGCGCACACGGCACGCACTGACTTACAAATGAATGAGGCTATTAAATGAATGAATATGGCTATTATGACAAAACGTTTTACCTTTCGCAAACCTGAGCACTTGTGTTTGAAAACCGAGATTGACGCTCTGTTCACCGCAGGCAGCCGCTCAATGAGCGTTTACCCCCTGCGTGTGACATACCGCATGTTGCCCTATGCCGGCAGCGGTCCGCAGGCTAAAGTGCTGCTCAGCGTGTCGAAGCGCCACTTCAAGCATGCCGTAGACCGCAATCGCGCCAAGCGCCAGCTGCGTGAGGCATATCGCTTGCAAAAACACCAGCTTGTCGAGGCACTGCCCAATGATAAGGCGCTGCACATAGCCTTTATATGGCTGTCTGACCGCCCTGTGCCGTCGCACATCGTGAGTGCCCGCATGGAGGTGGCGTTACGCCGAATTAGGGAAAACATCGCATTGCCATGATAACACGCTTGCTCATATTGCCCATACGCTTCTATCAGCGTTATATTTCGCCCATGTTGCCGCCAGCTTGCCGCTTTACGCCCACTTGTTCGCAGTATGCTGTTGAGGCATTGCAAAAGTACGGACCATTGAAGGGCTTGTATCTGGCTGTCAAACGCATATTGCGTTGCCACCCCTGGGGCGGCAGTGGTTACGACCCTGTGCCATAATTGTGGCATAGTCCGTTCAAAATTGGCATCAAACGCTATCATAAAACGCTACCTCTAATGGGGGCGACGCGTCTCGCGTCGGGAAAAATGCCATGTTTATACAATAAATAAAGGCTCGCAGACAGCACTAATTACACGCCTGTCTGTGAGCCTTTGCTTTAATATTATTGCTGTCCAGTAAAAGTCTAAAGCACAAAGTAATGCTTTTGCCCTTTCAGGGCGCGACTGCTCCAACACGTGATACCCAGGGTGTCGCTACGCTTGCCCTGGGCTGAGTGCTCCTTTGGGCTTTCAGCCCGCACAGGTAGAAGCTAATGAGTTAGGAGCTAATGGGTTAGGAGAATAATGGATTGGGGAGGTATTAAGGTCGTTGGTTTATTGAACTACTTTCTCCTTCACAAGTTAAGGAGTTTGAAAGTTATTGGGATACATGATCTATGCGGCCTGAAAGGCTAATGGAGCACTTAGCCCAGGGCAAGCGAAGCGACACCCTGGGTATCACGTGTTGGAGCAGTCGCGCCCTGTAAGGGCAAAAGCATTATTACAATGTGCTTTAGACTTTTACCGGACAGTTCCCTTTGCCAGAATGGCAAACAAGTTGAGATAATAACAAAGATGATATTTGAACTTTGTTATATAGAAGCAATAATTTAGTGTATAAACACGGCTCTATAACGAATCGTGTGGGTAAGTCCACGTAAATCATTATCTTTGCAGCATGGATAGCAAGGAAATCTTTACATCAGCATTGGGACTTCAATCTCCCTGGAGCGTTAGTCGTGCCGAGTTTCAAACGAATGAAAGCGGCACTAAAGAACTGCATTTATGGATTACCTTCGAGAGAGGTTTCCTCTTTACAGCTCCTGATGGCAGCCACTCTACAGCCTACGATACTTTGGATAAAACTTGGCGTCACCTCAACTTCTTCCAACATCACTGCTACATTCACTGCAATGTACCTCGCGTTAGATATGGTAAGAAGCAAATAGCAATGGTCAGTGTGCCTTGGGCTAGACCTAATAGTGGTTTTACCTTGCTATTCGAAGCTTACTCAATGTTATTTATAGAGGAGGAAATGCCTGTTTCCTCTGTATCAAAAGTTACTCAAGCTACAGTTCCAAGAATCTGGCGTGTTTTCAAATACTGGGTAAATGAGGCCTATGAGCGCTCAGATTGGTCTGAAGTCAGACGTATAGGTGTTGACGAAACATCTAGACGTAAAGGCCATTGCTATATCACCCAATTTGTAGACTTGGACACGCACCGTACTCTATTTGCTGTAGAGGGTAAAGATTCCGAAACTTTTGGCGCATTCAAGACTGAGTTACAGCGCAAAGGAGGCGATCCTGCTCAGATTAAATTGATAAGCATGGATATGTCTTCTGCCTTTATCTGTGGACGTAATGAGTACTTCCCAAATGCTGAGATAGTATTTGATAAGTTCCACTTGGTACAGTGCCTTAACCAGGCTTTGGATGAGGTAAGAAAGGCGGAACATAAGAATAGTGACTTGCTAAAATGCGAGCGATTTACATTCCTAAGAAATCCCTCTAGACTCAGCCGGGAGAAGCTACACAAACTTGATAAAATGCTCATCTCTTACCCAAATATAGGGGAGGCCTACGGCCTAAGAGAAGGGTTTATGGATACATATCTTGTTTCTGATGCAGAAGAAGCTAAGGGCTACTTGGCTTTTTGGTGCGATGTTGCTATCGACGCCAAGTTAGAGCCATTCCGAAAGTTCGTAAACACCATCAAAGCACATTGGTCAGGCATCGTCTCTTATTTTGAGAACAGAGGCGTAACCAATGGTGTGCTAGAAGGTATAAACTCTAAAATTCAACTGGCCAAAAGAAGAGCGAGGGGATACAGAGACGTAGACAATTTTATCAGAATGATCTACTACATGTCTGGTAAACTAGACATGGCTTACCCACACGATTCGTTATAGGGCCCAAAATTAACGAACCATTATTCAAATGAAGCACTTATTATTTATACTTCTTTTGATTTTTACATTCAATCCAGCTTCAGCCCAACAACTGGTTTTTGGGTCTGTGCGCGACGGTTTTCTAAAGATTCCGCTTGCGGAAGCAAGGATTACATTGCTGACGACGGACAGCGTAGTGGTGCAGGATTCGATCAAAGTTACTTTGCGCAAGCGAAACGGCGAACGCTGGGGAAATGCAGAATTCCGACTGCAGCTCCCCAAGAAGACTTGTACCTATCTGATTCGTGCGACGCTTGATGGCTATGAAGATGCCTGGCAAACGCTTTCTGTCAAAGCGGAAATAGACGACCCTTGGGGACTGGACAGCCCCCTGGAACTTCGTCGCATTCGCGAAAAAACCTTCGGCGAGGCCACCGTCACAGCGACACGACTCAAAATGTACTATAAGGGCGATACATTGATTTACGATGCATCGGCTTTCAAGATGCCCGACGGCTCTATGCTCGATGACCTGATTCGACAAATGCCCGGTGTAACGATGAACGATGAAGGCGAAATCTTTGTCAATGGACGAAAAGTGGACGAACTGCTTCTTGGGTCGCGTTCCTTCTTTGGCGGAAACAATAAGGTTTTGCTCGACAACCTTCCTTATTACACGGTAAAAAATTTGAAAGTCTATGAGAAAGAAAGCGATCGTAATGTCGCTGTGGGTTACGAAATGGAAAAGAAGAAGTATGTCATGGACGTCAACCTCAAGGATGCCTATCGCAACGGCTACATCGGCAATGTCGAAGCGGCAGGAGGCACGAAGGAGCGCTGGCTTAGCCGTGGATTCCTCTTGGGCTATACCGATAAGTTTAGATTCACGCTCTTGGCCAATGCCAACAATGTCAATGAGAAACGACATATTGGCGAGAGCGGTGGATGGAAGCCGGAACAAATGCCGCGTTCGCTACTTACGACGAAAAGTGTGGCAGGTGAAATGGACTATCAGTCGAAAGACGGCAATGTAAAGGAAAACTTTATGATTGACTTCCTCTCGTCGAAGGACTTTGCTGAAACCCGGCAACGTCGTGAGCTGTTCATGGACGGAAGTACGCCGTATGCTACATTTATAGCTTCGAATGTGGCGCGCGCCAATCGGCTCTTGGCAAAGAACAGCATAGTATTGAAAGTTCCGAACAAATTTTATGGCGACCTTGGTGTCGAGTTTGAATATAAGAAATACCGGGGCCAAAGCGAGGACCTTTCCGAGGACTTCCTTGACAGCCTTAATACCCGTTTACGCAGCTCGGGCTATAATAAGGGTCATTCCTATCGTGTTAGTGTGGGGGGCTTTCTTTCTTCTCGTAAGGAGGGGCCACTCCGTTCCTTATGTGGTTTCTATGGCTTCAAACATAGCGATAATAAAAACGAGACAGCACGAGGCTTCATGACCGAACAGTTTGTTCAACCCTCTACGACCACACAGTATAATGCAAACGACTATCGACAAAAAGAGACGCTTGGCAACCTGCATTTGCTTTGGAATTGTGAACTAGGAAAGAATCTTGGACTGTGGCTTCAAGACCGCACGGAATATTCCAAGAAGTACGATCGCGACGTTCTCTATCACCCCGACACGCTTTCGCTGCCCTCACAGCTGGATGCACTGTTGGCCATAACCGATGTGCGGAACTCTTATGAAAGTGATTATCGTAAATTTTACAATGTGCCGACAGTTTCGCTGAAATGGAGAAAGTATCTTCCTGGGGCATATTTGAAGATGGAGTACCTTGCTTGGGATTTGAATTTTTCCAGTGTCATTAGCTCCGAACGTTTGTCCTATATGCGTAACAATACGACACAAGATAAGAAGCGCACAAGTTACGAATTTATTCCTTCTTTCAACTTTAAGATTCTTCCTACAAAAAAGCCGGGTGAACAGTTGAGCTTCAATTTGATGTACCAACAAGGCATAGCCTCCATGTTCGACCTTTTAGACTATGTCGACGACGCCATGCCGCAGGTAGTAAAGCTAGGCAATCCTCGCTTGAAGGGTACCGCCTCCACGACGCTGAGTATTCGGTTTACCGACTGGGAAAGCAAACATAAAGGACAGTCATACCATCTTCAAGGCAACTTCAACTACTATCACCGCCAAGTGGCCCAGTCTGTGGTGTTCAATCCCGACAATTCGCAGTACACCTATCAACCCAAGAATGTGAGCGGCGCCTATCATGCTTCAGCTCAATTCGACTTCACGCGTTTCCTTGACAAGCGGCAACGCTGGTCTTGGCAAACCACACTCAATGCCGACTATAATCATTCCGTTGACCATGTATTGCAAGCCGGCATGACTGAGAGTTCCCCCAATGCGGTGAATACGCTGACGCTTCATGATGGCCTTTGGTTCCAATATCAGCATCAGGATCTCAGCCTCAGGGCTACCGGCGACATTCGCTGGCGTCATTCCGAAGGCAAGATGCGCGACTTCACGACGCTCAATGCCTACGACTATCAGTATGGACTTGCGGCACGCTACACCCTCCCCGCCCTAAAGACCACACTGTCTGTGGATGGAAACATGTATAGTCGTCGCGGTTATGGCAGTAAGACACTTAATACGGACGATTTCGTACTCAATGCTTCCATTAGTCAACCTTTCTTGAAGGGAAAACTGATTGCGAGCATCGAAGCGTTTGACCTGCTCCATCAACTGTCATCCACTCAGTATGCTATCAATGCGCAGGGGCGTACGGAAACATGGAATCGCAGCCTTCCCAACTACATCATGTTCCATGTCGTCTATCACTTTAGCCGGAATCCACAAAAATAATTCAAGCATGTCCCTCAAAGTTTTTCCCCACTATCCGCAGCAAGAGTCTGCCGACTGCGGTCCCTCTTGCCTGCGGATGATAGCAAAATACTATGGCAAGGCCTATTCTGCTGAGATGTTGCGAAAACGATGCTTCATCTCTAGGGAAGGCGTGTCAATGCTTGGTATCAGTGATGCGGCAGAGTCAATTGGTTTTCGAACAGTGGGTGTCCAAATATCCTTCAAGCAACTTGTTGAAGATGCCCTGTTTCCTTGTATCCTCCATTGGAATCAAAATCATTTCGTGTATGCTATGGGGTGGCCAAACAAAGACGACATGGCAAGACGCATTACAAGATACGTATCTCTGACTCTGCTACTCAGCGAGTAACATTGACCAGAAAAGAATTTGAAAAATGTTGGCTCAGCTCAAGAAATAGTCAAGATGAAACAGGTGTGGCATTGCTGCTTGAACCTGGCCCCAACTTTGGCTCTGTCGAAGACGAATATGAGCCTGCGAAAAAGAGTATCTTCTCCTTCGCCCAATATCTGCTGCCCTTCAAATCACTTGGCCTGCAACTTGTCTTTGGCTTAATCGCCGGTAGTATCATTCAACTTATCCTCCCCTTCCTTTCACAGGCAATGGTAGATAAAGGCATCAATGGAAAGAATCTGAATCTGATCACATTGATACTTATTGCGCAACTCTCGCTCTTCGTTGCGCAGTTGTTGATAAACACATCATTTCTCGCGGGACGGGGCTGCTGAAAATGCCCCCCCCCGCGAGACGCGTCGCCCCCATTAGAGGTAGCGTTTTATAGTAGCATTTTGTAGTAGCGTTTGGTGCTTGCGTTTAGTGATAGCGTTTCGTGTTAGTGTTTGGTGATAGCGTTTTATGGTAGCGTTTAGTGCTTGCGTTCTTTGGGCAGCGTGTTTGTGGCGTCCCCCCTCCAATGATTTGAATTTGTTGATTTTGTCTGCACCCTGCACTTTTTGTCTGCACTGCGTTGATAATCAATGTGTTGCAGAGTGTAGGTATACCTGCACTTTGCCTACACACTTACACTTTGCCTGCACTACACACTTACACTCTATACTACACACTTGCACTCTATATTACACACTTGCACTCTATATTACCCAGGAACTGGGTGGCTCGCCTTTAGTTGTTCTGCCAACAGAAGCAAAACGAGGGAACTATGCTTAGCCCACAGTAGTGTGTGCGACAAGATGGTTGTAGCACCGTGGCTGTCCTGTTACGGGGGAGAGAAATTTCAATTGGAGCAACCGGCACGCCTGCCGCCCAATGCAGGCAACGCCAACAATCATAAGTGAACGCGCGACCAGGCATGGCCGAAGCACAATTATACTTATATCTTTACATGTATTTGTGTAAAAAACGTGCGTATTTATGCCAGTAAGCAAATGTGCAAGCAGGTGCAGACAAAGTGTCAGTGAGTGCAAATAAGTGCAGACAAAATGAAAGCGAGTGCAAGTAAGTGTAGACAAAATGCGAGTGAGTGCAAGTAAGTGTAGATAAAGTGTAAGTAGTGCAGACAAAAG
>OLIS01001851.1_pt1 | contig 14556 bp, 14 predicted proteins | sample 1601351 | NCBI WGS metagenome assembly OLIS01 (sample SAMEA2452122, study PRJEB22498) | human gut metagenome | biome: human feces; feature: human gut; material: feces | place: Australia | collected 2012
CGGTCGGGGCGATGCTCTCTCACCGTGTCGGTAGCTATATCGTAGTCAAGAATGGTACACTCGTTGAACAGCGTCCATCGTCCGGAGAACCAGTCTGCCACCTGCTTGTTTTCAAGTCGCTTGTACAGCATCTTGCGCAGACTTTCGCTATTTACGTCGCTGTCTTCTATCAGTCCGTCAATCTCCAGCTGTTGCAGACTCGGTTCTATATCCTTGGTAGTATTGATTGTGGCAAACAGGTGATGCAGCACTCTACCCGTTTTTATATACGCCAGTCGTTGTTTCTCTTCGCTGTTGCTGTCGTCTTCGTCACATACAAACTCACGGCTTCTATTACTCTGTCTGAAGTCCGTATGGTTATCATACGTCTCCATCTTTACTTGTTTGTTGCTTATTTGTGGCATGAAGATGTTGTCAGAGTGTTTTGCTTTCTTTTTATCGGCAGTCTCCAATGTGCCGTAAGTGTATCTCAAAAAGCTCTTCTTGTCGTTAATGTCGCCTTCAAGAATTCCGTCTTCCAATTCCATATTCGACAAGGCTTGCTCTATAGTGTACGAGCGTTGGTTGGCATTGCCTCTGCGTGCTATTACATGTAGGCTTGACGAAGCGCGTGTGAATGCTACATATAGCATGTTCAGGTTGTCTACACAGCTCTGCAGATGCTCGTCGTTATAGTCATCTTCGAATATGGTGCCCTTCATCTGCTTGGCATTGAAGTCTATAGGTATTAGGGGCAGTTCGTTGAAAGGTGCCACCTTAGGCGAGCACCATATGGTGTTAGTCTTCTCTATGCTCCAGTCGCAGAATGGTATGATGACATTTTCAAACTCCAATCCCTTACTCTTGTGTATGGTTATGAGTCTGATGCCTTGTGTAGCATTCACCTGTATAGTTTTGGAGCTGATGCTGTCGTCCCATTCCTCTATGAATTTGTCAATGTCGGCAGTGTTGTTTTTCAGATAGTCTGTCAGGCAATCGTAGAAGGCATATATGTAAGCGTCTTCACCGTTGATATTCTTAAGCCCGAATATGTTATACAGCCTTTCTGCCAATTCATACAGAGGCATGGCCATAAGGTCAGGAGCATTGTCGACAAATTGTTTTGGCAGTGCCTCAGTGGTGCCTTCTTCTGTTGTAAGCATCTTGTCTACATCTACATAATCCTTGCCCAACACTCTCGTTTGGTAAGCTTTGGCTATGTATGTTTTCGCTATTAGGTCGTCGGGATGGGTCAGGCAGTGCATGGCATTGACTATGATGTTCACCGAGTCGGCATTGTCGAGTCTGAAAGCCTCGTCCGACACGATTCTCATCTCAGGCATTTCTTCAGCAAAATATTCAGCCAATTGTTGTATGGTGCTGTTTGAACGTACTATAATAGCAATGTCCGAACATTCAGCCCCGGCATTGAGTAATTCTCTTACCGCATCGGCTGTCTTCTGCAAAGTCTGCGCCAGATAGTCCTCCTGGGGTAGCAATTCTACACTTACATGTCCCGTGTCTTTTCTGAATTCTGGTACATTCTGTTGAACGTCTGTATAAGCCTTCTTCAACTGTTCGGCAGAAATGTCTGATTTTTCGTCTTGCGACTCGTTGCCGATCTTCAAGTCTTTGTATTCTATCTCTGCTGCCTGTGTGAAGAAGGCATTGTTGAAGTTGATTACACGTCTTGACGAGCGGTAGTTAGTGTCAAGGCTCTGTACATTGAGCATACTTCTCATTGTAGGGAATTCACGCTCTATATTGTTTAACATGCGCCAGTCGCCCGAGCGCCATCTGTATATGCTCTGCTTCACGTCGCCTACAATAAGGTTGCCTTGTTCGGTGCCATGGCTCATGCATTCCTCAAGTAGTACCTTGAAGTTCTGCCATTGTACAGTACTCGTGTCCTGAAACTCGTCAATCATGATGTTGTTGAGTCGAGTGCCGATTTTCTCGAATATGAATGGCGAGTCGCTGTCTTTTATCAGTGAGTGTAGTAGGGTGTGGGTGTCACTCAACAGGAATCGGTTGGCTTCTTGATTCATGTCTCTCACTTTGCTTTCTATGCTGTTGAGCAAGCGCAACTGGTTTAGGTGGCGCAAGGTGAGTACTGCCGATTGATAGATTGGCCAGTTGCGGCTTCTTACGTCTTCGGCATTTATCAATATTGGAGCAAGTTTCGATTCGGCAATGGCTTTGAGTTCTGGAGTGGCTGATTTCTTCACCCATCCCTCTCCGTTACCATTGTCCATAGCAGTCTTTACACGACCGGTTATCAAACTCTCGTCGTATATTCCCGATCGTATCTTTATGAAATATCCGGCAGGACCACTTTTGCCATAGCTTAGGTCCTGTATGTCTATGCCATGGTTGTTTAGAATATCAAAGAACAATTCTGCTTCATTAACTATTTCTGCTTCTGCCTCATTGCGCAATTTGCGCAATTTCGCTGTGTATTGTTTGAAGAATCCCTCTTCAAGCAATTTTGCATTCAGTTGCTTGCTATTGGTCTTATAGAATTCACGGAAAATGTTCTCGCCGAATTTCTTTATCTGTCCTATTACGTTCCAGTTCTTGTCGTCTTGTATGTTCTCTTGGATGTATTCCATAATCCATGCCAATAGCTGGTCGTTCTCCGAGAGATTGTCTATCAGAGTGTCTACTGCATTACGCTCTATTTGAAAGTCGTTCAGTTCTACGCGCAGATTGGCTGTGAGGTCAAGCTCGCGTGCCAAATTGCGCAGAACACTTTGGAAGAAAGAGTCGATTGTTTCTATTCGGAAATAGCTGTAGTTGTTCACTATGTTGTGTAGGGCCATACCTGCACGTTCAGCCATGAATTCTTCTGTTACGTCCATGTCTGCCTTTATCTTCTCAATATAGCTTTTTGAGTCAGGCAGTAGTTTCCATATACCGTACAACTGACTTAGTATACGAATCTTCATCTCCTCAGTTGCTTTGTTTGTGAAGGTTACGGCAAGTGTAGAGCGATAGCTCGTAGGGTCGTTTATTAGCAGTTTAATATATTCTATGGATAGTGTGAAAGTTTTACCACTTCCTGCACTGGCTTTGTATATGGTAAGTGCCTTATGTACGGTATTCATGAGCTGATTATTATTTCCGTTATTGTTTGTCTGTTTCGGCGGCCATAATGTCAAGTCTACTTATGGCTGCTTGCATATCTATCGAAAAAGATGTGTGGTCAGTTAGAAAGTCTGATTTGCCGTCAGCTATAGTTTCGTATAGCTGACGGTTCATCGACTCAACATAAGAGGCTATGGAGTACTCAATGTCGTCTTTTTGACGCAAGTTGTTGCTATAAGAGTACACACGCCATTTCTGATGAAAGAAACAATACGCCGATTCAATACTGTCTTTAGAAACCATCTCTTATGTTGTCAGTTTATTATTGCTCAACAACTTCAATATTGTTGATTGCGATGTCTTCTTTAGGACGGTCGGCAGAATCGGTATCTACATTTATTATTTGCTCTACGATATCCAGCCCGTTTTCTACCTCGCCGAAAACAGTGTACTCTCTGTCGAGGAAAGGTGTTCCGCCTATTGTTGTATAAGCGTTGAATTGCTCCTCGGTAAAGCCTACAGGTTGCTGCCGGCAAATCTCTTTGGCCTCTTTCTGCAGACTGTCTTGCAGTTCCTGCAGTCCGGCACGGTCGCGGTTGCGTCGCATTTCCATAATCTTGTCTTTGTGATATGTCACAAGATCGTTGAATGTGGTAATTTCCTGATTCTGCTTCATTTGCTTCTCCATCTGCTTCAGTTGGGCAGTATTGTATACATCGCCCCATACAATGTAGAACTGGCTGCCACTCGATTCCTTGTTAGGATTCACCTCGTCGCCAAGACGTGCTGCACACAATGCTCCTCGTTTGTGAAAGAGATTTGACTTTATTTCGGCTTCGATTGTATAGTCCGGACCGCCTGCTCCGAGATGTTTGCCTGCTGGCGCACCTTTCGAGTCGGGATCTCCGGCTTGTATCATGAAGTCCTTTATTACACGATGAAAAAGGGTTCCGTTGTAGAATCCTTCGTCAATCAGTTTCAGCATGTTGTCACGATGTTTTGGGGTGTCGTCGTAAAGGCGTACTACGATGTTGCCTTTCGGTGTTTCAATTTCTATTTTTGCCATTGTTGTATAGTTCTTTTACTGCAAAGATAGCAATTTTTGTTTAAGTAATTACCAAAAAGCAATAGCATTTTGTATTGACGTATTCTTAATATTTATTTATCTGAAAATGCACACCAAATGAAATAAACATGTGTGTCATTTGGTGTATAAGTTTATACAAATTGTTATGAACTAAAATTTCATATGAAAAGAGCTATATAAGAAAGTCTACTTTTATTACAATGAATTAAAAGTTGTAAAATTTACAAATTTCCTTTGGTCGTTTAAGATATTGTTGTATCTTTGCAAATGTAGAAAATGAGAACATGAATTCAAAAGAAGCAATAGCCAGTTTGGCAGAGTGCGGTGTAAAGCCCTCTGTACAGCGTATAGCGATAATGCATTATTTGCTAACGCACTATACCCATCCTACGGTTGACGATGTCTATCGTGGCTTGAGTGGCAAGATGCCTACTCTTAGCCGTACTACAGTGTACAAAACTTTACGCTTATTGTCAGAGAACAATGCGGCTCAGATGATCACGATAGATGAGCATAGGGTGTGCTAAGACGGAAATATTAATGCGCATGCTCACTTCTATTGCAAACAATGTAGGAAGGTGTACGATATCTTTGATGAAGTTTCGCCTTTGCTGTCGTGTAAGACGGTGGGGGGACATTCGGTTGATGACGTGCAGCTGTATTACAAGGGAATTTGTAGCGAATGCATGAAGGAAAAGAAAGAGAACTAATTTATAAACTTTTAAACAATAATATTATGAAATATCCATGAGATAAAAAAAATCACGCCAAAGCGAATGTAAATTGGGAATAGTATGCTATCTTTGTTGCGTATAACCAACATTGCATAATTATGACTAACGTTACATTCCCTCAGTTGATCCAGCGAGGCTGCGGTATCGACGTCCATTTGAAGGTGGTGGTGGCAACAATTGACGGTGTGGGAATCCAGAAGGAGACTCGCTCTTTTAACACCTTCACGAGTTGTTTGACAGAAATGAAAGAATGGCTGTTAGCTAATGGTATTACCCATGTTGCAATGGAGAGTACCGGTGTTTATTGGAAACCAGTAATGCGTGTCTTGGAGGCAGATATTCCAAATGTCTGGATAGTGAACGCCCGACATATCAAGAATGTACCAGGACACAAGACAGACAAGATGGATAGCGAATGGATTTGCAAGTTACTTCTTGCAGGTCTTTTAAAACCCAGTTACATACCTCCAAAAGAACAGCGTCAGTTGCGCGACTTAACTCGCTATCGTAATAAGCTCATCCAGACAATGGCGGCAGAAAAGAATCGCATGATGCGAGTCTTGGAAGACTGCAACATTAAGCTTTCAAGTGTTGTTACCAACACCTCAGGTGTTACAGCAACGGCTTTGATAGATATGCTTTGCGAAGGTCGTAAGTTAACAATGGCTGACATCGAAAGTGTTTATCATAAGAAACTGTCTGCCAGTCCGCAAGAATTGTTGGAGGCTTGCACTGGCTTTGTCGAGGAGCACCATGTATATATGCTTCAGATGATTCGTAAGAGTATTGCTCAAACGCAAGATCTCGTTGATGAATTGTCCAAGCGTATCAAGGACATGCTTATTAAGTATGACAATGTGCTGGAATTACTGAAGGAGATACCTGGTTTCAACACCAAGATAGTCGAAGACCTTGTTTCTGAAATTGGTCTTGACATGTCAGCTTTCCCGTCCGAGAAGCATTTGGCATCTTGGGCAGGCATCTGCCCTGGCAATAATGAGAGTGCTGGTAAAAAAAAAGCGGAAGAATCACTCATGGTAACAAACAAGTAAAGGCTGTCCTGACTGAGGCAGCGTGGGCTGCGACCCGTACCAAGAACACATTCTTCAGTGAACGTTACCACCGTATCAGTGCCAGACGTGGAAAAAAGCGTGCCTTGATTGCTGTTGCACACTCTCAATTAACCGCTGCATATCTTATTCTCAGTACAGGGGCAAGATACCATGAGTTGGGTGCTCAATATATGCAAGCCAAGATTGAGAAGAAGCGAAAAGTTTATCTGACAGCAGAATTAAAGAGACTTGGGTACAAAGTTAGTCTTGAGAAAGAAATGAAGGCAACTAAATCTTGAGACAACACTCTATCTTAGGCCGATTCTTACTGGAACACCCATAGTCCGATTATGAAATTGGTCTCAACAGCTAAGCGGCAAAGACTGTGGCTTATGGACACGTGTATGAAACTTTTAAATCTTAGCTGTTACATAAAAATGCCGTATTTTACAGTCGCACTTATAGGTCTTATAAGTGCTATTCTTTCTTGTGTCAAAAACTCACGTAAATATAAAATTAGTTTAAAACATATGTCCTACAGTAATGTTGGACGATAATAATTTACGTATGAAAAAATTATTAGGTTTACTAACTGTAGCAGTATGTGCCTTGATACTGTCTACATCATGCAATGGCTCAAAAGTCGGAGACAATGACAAGGTGACTTTAACCGTTGAAGCCGAATTGGGTGAGCTTTCAGATTATCTGTCAATTACAGATAAGGAAGTAACCGTAACTCTTTCTGATGAAAAGAAGAAAAAAGATGATGAAGAAAAGGAGTTCAAGGTTGTGGCTGCTTCTTTGGCTATTGCTGTACAGAAGGCTGTGGCTTCTGATGATGATTTTACTTTTGAGGTAGAAGTCCTTGATGAGAATCATGTCAAAGTTTCTGATTTACCTAAATTTCGTATTGAGTCAAATTCTGACTATGACAATGGTGACTTGAATTATTTCCTTAATAAAGGAAATATTCGTGCGGTAATGGAAGATGGCGTGGAAGTTTCTAAATGGGATGAAAATGACGGTCAAGAGGTATGGAATAAAATATGCGCTAAAGGTAAATACATTGTAATAAAGCTGTATCATAGTAGTGCAAAGTATGCAGAGTACAAGAAAGGTGGTTCTACTGTTGAAAGTTCTGACGACGTGGTCTCTGATGATGTTGCAAGTGCAGACTTTGACGAATGGTTAGACTCTTATGAGGAGTTCTGCACTGAATATATCGAATTGCTGAAAAAAGCATCGCAGGGTGACATGGATGCTTTGTCTGAATATCCGAATATGCTACAGAAAGCACAGGAGCTTGGAGAAAAGATGCAAAATGCTCAAGGTGAAGCTACACCAGAACAGTGGGCTAAGTATATTGAAATACAAAAGAAGCTAACTAAGGCAGCTTCAAGTCTTAACTAATAACTTTATATAGCTAATGGAAAAAGAGAAGATTAATCAGTTCATCATGATAAATGGAAAGTTTTTTCCTGAGATGATGATTGGAGAGGTAAAGCAGAAGCTTGAGTCGCTTGATGAGAGCAAAGAGACAATGTTGATGTCTACAGAGTGGAAGAATCCTACTGTAGCATTCTTGTTCGCTTTCTTTTTAGGTAATTTGGGAGTTGACCGTTTCTGGCTTGGTCAGACAGGTTTAGGAGTTGTCAAGCTCCTTACTTGCGGAGCTGCTGGTATTTGGAGTCTTATTGACTTATTTACTGTTATGGGTCGTGCCAAGACATACAACTACAATAAGTTAATGATGTATTTTTAAATATTAGATTTGAGGAAGAGCAAATCGCTCTTCCTCAAAAAAATCAAGATAACAATGAATGACAAAATCAATATGCTATTAATGACATATAGCAAGTATTTTCCAGAAGAAAGTATGATGATGGTTAAAGACAAGTTTGAAACTTTTGACGAATCTAAATCTTCTATGCTATATACATTATGCCTAAAAGATCCAACAATGGCACTAATTCTTTCTATTGTTGCAGGAGGTTTTGGAGTAGATAGATTCTACATTGGCGACACAGGATTGGGTATAGTAAAATTGCTAACCTGTGGAGGATGTGGAATTTGGACTATCATTGATTATTTCTTAATAATGAAAGTAACTAAAGAGAAGAACTTCGAAAAATTTATTACTATAATGTAATGAATAGAAAGGACGTTTTTATTCTTATATTAGTATATTTGTTTGGCATTGTATGGATTGTTCTTAACAAATGCTTAAACCTAAGTATAACTCTATGCCCTACAAAAATACTTTGGGGAATACCTTGTCCTGGATGCGGTATAACAAGAGCCATAAAACTATGCTTTGAAGGTGATTTATGGGCTGCAGTACGAATGAATCCTAATATCATACTTGTTTGGATAGTTCTTCCCATTGCTCCTTTCATCTTAATCACACAATTAGTAACAAAGAAAGATTATATTGAAAGGATAAATGCCTTTTTAGATAAGAAGGTTTACCTATTTATTATTCTAATTACTGAAGGAAGCATATGGATTTATAACATTGTCCGGCATATATAAGCGGACTTTACTGCATACGGCTTTGGGAGAATGTTATTGAAAGAGTCCACTTTAACGGGACAGTAGTGATATTTAATATTAATATTATAAAGGAAATGAAGAAGATAAATGTTTTTTTGTTCGCTGTTCTCGCATTATTGCTGACAGCATGTAGTGGAAGTGGCTTGAAGCCCGTGTCAGAGAAGATACAGGGTCCACTTAGCGAGTACTTTGAAGTGGTAACAAGAGACTACAAAGTAAAAGACGGTAAAGTTTCAATTGAAATCAAGAGAATCAAAGATGGTTTTCCCGAGCCTTGGGAAAAAGGTATGGAAGTAGGCTATGGTGACGGTACAATCACGCCTCTGTTTTCAGTTGAATTCCAAGATGGTGACGGCAATGCCGTAGGTAAAGATGCAGCTGACATCATATATGACATAGAAGAGCTGAAAGCCATTGCAGCACTGAATACAGACGAAAGTGCATCAATAACTTTTGATTGTCCTAAAGATGCAAAGCAGTTCAAGGTTAATAGCACGTTTAAGGTTAATGGAAAAAACGATTCAGACCAAGCTGGAGCTTTCTCAACAAATTTATCAGGAAAAATAGGTGCCTATGCTATTCAGATGACTTTGAATGTTGAAGCTGACGGAGAAGTGACAGGTGCGTATTATTACAAGAAGAAAGGTCCTGGTGCGCTTTTGTATGTAAAAGGAACTAAACGTGGAAACAAAATTACGCTGTCAGAGTTTACAAAGGACGGCGAACAAACAGGCACATACCGAGGCACATATTCTGGAGGTGTATACAAAGGACACTTCTCTACAAATTCAGGCGAATACTCATTCTTGTTTACTGAGGATGAGACAATGGAAACACTTGACCTGAGTGCAATGGATTTTGATTCTTTTGCTGCTGCATTAAGCGATGAATATACAGAAGATGATGAGAGTACATACCAGTCTGCAGGATCAGAAGACTGGGACGATCTACTCCAAAGCTATGAGCAATATGTCAACAAGTATATAGCTTATTTGAAGAAAGCAACCAAGGGAGATGCCACAGCTCTCGCAGAATATCCCGGACTTATGAAAAAAGCACAGGAGCTTGGTGAGAAGTTGGATGTTGCCCAAGGAGAAATGTCTGCTTCACAATTGGCTAGATACACCAAAATCAATATGAAAATGCTGAAGGCAGCGGAGGAAATGAGCAGGCATTAATACAAGGAGGCTATGATTCGACAAAAAGCTCTATTCCTTATATGCTTCCTGTTATTGTCAGCTGTTGGAATGGCAAAATCAAGATATAAGGACATCAATTACCCTACACCAAACTTTGATCCCAAGAAGACAAATTTGGTGGAGGGTGTGATTCTCCATCATACTGCAGAACCCACTATAACCCGCTCTCTGGGAGTACTGACGAATACCCACAAGAAAGTCGGAACACATGTGGTTATTGATACTGATGGAACTCGCTATCGGATGTGTTCGCCAACCACGGTTACTTTCCATGCCGGCAGATCATATCTAAATGGTAAAGAAGGCTGTAATAACTTCACTATAGGTATTGAATTCCAAGGCAATACGTTAAATGAGCCACTTACGGCAGACCAGATAAAGAGTGCCGTTGAATATTTACTTCCTATAATGAAGAAGTATAAAATCAAGCTTTCAAATGTAGTAACTCATGAAATGGTCAGAAAAGCCTATAAGAAACGGCATCCGAAAGTTAAGTGCAGTGGTAAGGTTGATATTACCCAGACAGAGTATAAACGTTTTATGAAATATTTATCAAAACATTTAGATTCCAAGAAAAAATGAGAACATTCGATTATATGCTGTTTATATTCATGTAGCTACAAAACATTACTCTTATGAAACATCCAAGAATATTTTTAGTTATATTCATCCTTGCATTCGTGGGTGTGTTATCAATAGCTCAAACACCTAAAAAGCAAGTAAGAAAGCCGGTTCAAGTAAATTGGGTCAAGATTGTTGATGACGAATTGTCAACCATCTATTATGATTCCAACATCAAGACTGATTCGCGAGGACGACATATCGTATGGGTAAAAACTATTTTTCACACATTAGATTGGCAACAGTATATGGCCCAGCAAATTGGTAGCCGGACATTGGTGTATTCAACTAAGACAAAAGCCATGTATGACGATTTGTATAACTATGCTATGGTTAGACAGGTTATTGCTTATAGTAAAGCCGGAAAAAAACTCATAGATACTGGAGACCATATGTCCGGATCATGGGAACCTGTAAATGCAAGTGACCCTGTTGGCTTGGTTGGAGAACATCTGTCGAATTTGAATATAGGATATTGACAATCCAAGAGACCTTGCAAAAGACATAGTTCCTAAAGCATACGTAAATAAAAAAGGAAACTATTAAAAGAATATGTAAATCTCATCAACTCAATTCTCATTGGTGTTGAGACCTATACTGATGATGCAACAATAAAGCTTACATAACAAATATATTAAAGATCAGAATGAAAGTGCTGGTGTTTGTTGAAATACCAGCACTTTTTTTGAAATTTTCCATTAATATTACTATATTATATCAGCAATAACTAACAAACAAAATAATATGGCAGGTAAAATGTCTTTATGCATTATCAAATACACCTATACACGCTATGTAGGGGTGGACATCGAAAAATATACTCGGGGAATCTATGAGTATGTGAAGGAAGCGTTCGGGGAGTTGCAGCCACAAATGTCGGAGCCAGGAACTATACCAGACATGCCTGACTATTTGGACGTTGTGCTCTGCAAAAAGGACGGCAGCAACTTCTTAGAAATGGATATCGTAAGACGTGCCATCAATATTCCGCGCGACTTTCAGATGGAAGGATTGGTCCTGGAAATCAATATCACCAACTGCGATGGTACTAACTATAAGAAGACACTCCAATATAATCCCTAACAAAGACAATGTGGAAACAATGAAAAAATTAACTTACGACACATTTAAGCGAATGCGAAAGGATGAGAAGGAGGATGTGTTTCGCCAAGCCCACGATTGCAGCATCCGCAACAAGCGACAGTTGGAGCAATCGAAGCTATGCGGCTGCTTTAGCTGCTGCGAGATATTCCCGCCATCCGAAATAACAGACTACATATCAGACGAAGAACCTACAGCCGAATGTCCCTACTGCCACATCGACGCTGTAATAGGCGATGCCTCCGGATTCCCTATCACCGAGGAGTTCTTGAGGAAAATGATGCATAGATGGTTTGGGTGAAAAGAAGGATGGCAAGATAAAGATGTGTAGAATTTAATAAATAAGTAAAAATTCCAATAGAAAACTAAGGGAAAGTTAGTTTTCTATTGGAATTTTTACTATTTTTGTCGCAACATGAGCAATATTCTAACCACATTAGGCAATATTCCAGTTACTTCTTCGGTCATAGCTTCGCTTTATCCCGATGTAAAGACTAAGTTTGCTAAAGTAGCACAACTGGAAAGGGCGGGTGAAATCATCCGCCTTAGGCGAAACTTGTTTGTCGTAAACCCGGAAGAAACAGGTCTTCCTCTATCTTCAGGATTAATAGCCAACCATTTGTTGGCACCATCTTATGTTTCCATGCAAACAGCGCTGCGTTATTATGGATTAATACCAGAAGCGGTATATACAATCCAATCAATGACGTTTAAGGCAGCAAAGGAGTTCAATACTCCAGTGGGCAATTATTGCTACTATCATATTTCAAGAGAAACTTATCCTATAGGTATCACTCAAATAAAAGATGGAAACAGCGTTTATATAATGGCTACTCCAGAAAAGGCGTTATGTGATTTGATAGCCAATCAACCTGGAATCAATTTGAGATATAAAAAGGAAGCCTTAGAGTTTTTGGAGGAAAACCTAAGATTCGATATGGATAGGTTCTGTCAACTCAATCCAGAAATATTCCTTGCATACGCAAAAACAGGAAAGAAGTCAACATCAATACTTACCATTCTAAAACTTTTACAACATGAATGATATCTACCAAAATATGCTATCTGCTTACGATCTGTCCACAGACCAATCTAAAAGAAATGCGACATTCGAGGTATAAGTCCCATTATCATAGATTTCTTGGAGAAAAATAGGAAAGGAATGTTGCTGTAAATCAATAGTTTTGCTTATCGTGAACTATTGTGAACTTGTCGTATTCACATAAATTGTGTAATTTTGCACAACTATTATAATACGGCAATAACAAAACTTGAAATCTATGATAATAAATAAGTTGTTGAATAAGTGCTTATACATTGCTGCTGTCAGTTTTTTTCTGTTGGCTTGCTCTTCGGGAGCAGAAAACGGTGTGGACGATGAGCCTACACCTCCGCAGCCCGAAAAACCAACAGTGCGTATACCCATTGGCATCAGCACCTATATAACTCGTGTCACTGAAACTGCGTATGAGAGTGGCGACCGGATAGGACTTTATGTTGTGAATCGTAACGATGACGGTTCGCAAAATGACCTAAAGCCTTCGGGCAATTATGTTGACAATATGCGCTATACATATTCTTACAATACTTGGACTCCCGACGAGACAGTGTATTGGAAGGATGACAAGACGTGTGCTGATTTTTATTTGTATTATCCTTATCAGGCAGTACACGCAAACGAGAACCCTATGGTGTTTAAAGTAGAAGCTGATCAAAGCAAAGTCAACTCTTATAAGAATTCCGATGTCATCATTGGTTCTACGTTAAATGTGGCACCAAGTCAGACGACTGTCTACATTGCCTCAAAGCATGTGATGAGTAGGGTGGTGATAGCCTTGAAGCCAGGCGAAGGATTTACCGATGCTTCGCTTGCAGCTTCGGATGTTAAGGTGACGCTTAACATACCAGCCGTAAGTGCCAACATAGACCTTGCAACGGGCAAGGTGAAACCTATTATGAATTATGATGGTGAGTCGTTGACTATGACTCCGATGACACCATACAAGGACGGCAATGTCTATCGAGCCATTGTGGTGCCGCAGCAAGTCTCGCAGACCAATCTGATAAATGTGAATGTGGACGGACGTGACTTCGTGTTCTCCAAGGCTTTCGATTTTGTAAGTGGCAAAAGCTATACGTTCAATGTAACACTTGCCAAGAAAAGCAGCGGCTTGAACGCCACCATAACTGGATGGGACTCAGACGGCGTAGACTATGGTGGAACGGCTACTGAGGAATAATCTGTTTTTTATTGATTACTGTCGCATGATAAGGAAACACATAAACTTTCTTATATATATTGCCATAACTATATGTGTGGTGTTGTGTGCTGGTTGCGCTGAAGGACTGTTCGGCGAAGACGGCACACAGCACTGCACTCGTCGTATTGAGCTTTCAGGCGAGATAGACCAGGTGGCAGTGACACGTGTCAACGACGGCGGCTTTTGTGACGGCGACGGAATGGGCATCTACATTGTTGACTATAAGGCTGGCACACCTGGCACGCTGCAGCAGAGCGGAAACCGTGCCGACAATGTATGCTACACTTACGATGAAGCCAACCGTAAATGGAATTCTGATTATGACGTTTACTGGAAGGACTTCCATACCCATATAGACGTATATGGCTACTATCCATACGCCCACCCTGAAAGCATCGACAACTATACTTTTAATGTGCAGCGCGACCAGAGCACTGCCACTGCCGACGGCAAGATGGGCGGCTATGAGGCGAGCGACTTCCTTTGGGGCAAGTTGAGCGACGTAGCACCCACCAGTACTGCCCTGCGTCTGTTGCTGAGACACCGTATGTCGAGTGCCTGCGTGAAACTGCTCAAGGGCGAGGGTTTCACCGAGAGCGAATGGGAAGGCATGGACAAGACAGTGTTTGCCACCAACCTGGCACGTAAGGCAAGCATAAACATGACCGACGGAACCGTGAAAGTGGCAGGTGACGTGGAGTCGTCGGCTACTATTCCCTCGCAAGTGAACGATGAATGGCGTGCTATCGTAGTGCCTCAGACTGTTCCGGCTGGCACTACACTCTTCAGCATCACCATAGATGGCGCGCCTTACAAATTTGCGAAGAACGAGGCGCTTACCTATGTGTCGGGCAAGATGATGAAGTTCAACATCAGAGTGGA
>OLIS01001854.1_pt1 | contig 14540 bp, 10 predicted proteins | sample 1601351 | NCBI WGS metagenome assembly OLIS01 (sample SAMEA2452122, study PRJEB22498) | human gut metagenome | biome: human feces; feature: human gut; material: feces | place: Australia | collected 2012
TTTCCTGATATTCGCAGATGCGGCGGCGAAACAGATAATAGGTATCTATTGATGGGGTTACATCAGTCAGAAGTTCCATGCCGAGCGCCTTTCTGGTAAGAAGGTCAAACTCGCACTTCTCGAACAGATCCTCGTCGCTGCAGCCGAATCCCTCCTTCAAGACTGACATAGCCACGAGTATGCGGATGGAGGCATTTGGGCGACCGCTCTTCTTGCCTTCAGGGAACAAAGGCTTGAATATCTCCTCGTTAATCTTGGTTGTCACGAGGCTATAGAACTGGTTATGCCATGCGTTGGGGTCAGAATACTTCTTTGAAGCACGACTTCCTAACTGCATTGAGGGAGCCGTGAATATATCTAACTGAGGATTCGGATCTGTCTTTTTAAACATAGTCATTCTTTTAATTGATGGTGTAAAGATACGAAAAATATTCCAGATAACAGCATAAAGCAGAGATTATTTTCGTGAAATATAAACATTTTAAACAGGCCTTACTTTTTAAAGTGGGCTCATATATAGAATCTGCTAAGTCAAATCCTTTTCGAGAATTTTCTTGGTGGGATATTTCTAATCCATTGTTAAACAAACAAATAAAGTTGTCATATAACAACTTAGGAACATAATACAAGTTATATTCTTTTGAATTCTTTTTGTATAGAGCAAAATAATCTGTCAGATTAGATGCGGTTAAATGTAATTTGTTGATAAAGAAGTCTTTTATCTGCGAATGACCATTTTCTCCATTTGCATAAGCTTTTCTATCACCACGAGTATTGACGTCTGACAATTTAAGTTCAATTTTAGTATTGTCAAGGGATTGTTGAGAACTACTCAAAGCCTTAAAGGTTAATAGTAAAGTTATCTCTTCAATAGAATTATCTATTTCAAAGAACTCTTGACACCAACCTTTGCCCATTTCGAATTGTTTACCACCGTTATCAACTAAATCATTAGCTCTAAAACGTTGTATCTTTAAAGAATTTGCATTCATAATTACAATAATTTGCCCCATTGCTCTGCCACAGCTTTGGCAAAACCTGGGAATGTTTTACTTCTAAGTCTTCTTCTTTCTTCTGTAGAAATTTTGGTGTTAAAAGAATCAGAATACCACTTGGGCAAGGAACGCCCACTTGACAGTACGACACGCTCACCTGGGTCAACTATGTCCGTTGGCACCAATGGCGGAAGATTGTGTAGCCATAAACAAGTCTTTTTGGAAGCGGAATCGCCAAACCAAAAAGGCTGAACAATTTGGTCTGGTTTACGATAAACAGTATTCATACAACCTACAGGGTTTTCGATTGCCCAACGTTTTATGTTCGTTTTTGTAAATTGCATAAAGAACTCTTCTGCTTCCGCTTTCATCTTTCTTCTACCTAAATGATGTGGATGCTCCCTTCGTTGTTCTATAGGCAAATCTGCATCATCTGGATGATATAGCCATCGAGCACCACTTACAGATAAATATGTACAAGGTGGATGAGCAATCATCAAGTCCCACTCCTCACCATTTGGCAAAAAGTATTCCTCACCATTTTCTAATTTTCCCCCATGATTTGGTATCACCTGTAAAACATCTTGCATAAAATGCCATTCAGGATGTCCACCGCTGCATTCCAAAATATCACAACTGTACGCATTATGTCCTTTTTCTCTGAAAGCTTTACATATTGCTTGGCTTTCTTCACATGCTATTAATATATTTGCCATTATTGACTAATTACCATATATATAGATTCTGCTATTGCTTTTGCAAAATTGACAGGCACTGCATTACCTATCATTTTATAGCAATATGCCTTATTTCCAATAAACTCGAAATCCTTTGGAAAAGACATCAACATTGCAGCCTCTCGTATTGTTATAAATCTTGCTTGTTTAATATCTGGATGGATGAACATAAATCCATCCTTTTGTAGATGAGCTACTACAGTTGGAGAAGGCTTATCCCACTCTAAATTTCTATATTTCCGATACAGAGTTTTTTTTCCTGTAACCTTTTCATAGAAATCTATAGCCTCTTTTTGAGAACATTTATTCATGTCATTTGCAATCCATTCTCGAAATACATTGATGTCCCGAGAACTACAATGCCGTGGCATATGAAATATGTCGGAGCTATCTGTAGCATAATGAGAAACATTTTTTCCTTTAACCTTTTCTATTTTGTCCCTAGGATAAATAGGGGGAAGATTGCCTATTGCATCTCTTACTGTATAATGTTTTGGACTCTTATTCTTTGATAAAGTCTTATAGAATTCCTCTATAGAGAAATCTGAATCTATCTTAACACCACACAATATAACCCTCTCCCTGTTTTGTGGTACAGAAAAATCATATGCATTATAAACAGCCTCTTTGAATTTATCCGGGCTTAGAATTAAATATCCTATATCTGTAACAGCTTTATAAATACGCTCAACAACAGGTTTCCCTCCTGGTTTTGCACTTAGCATACCTGTTACGTTTTCAAAGATAAACGCTTTTGGTTTTATCTCATCTACAACTTTAACAAAACTCTCAAACAAATAATTTCTATAGTCATTTTGCATCGAGTTTTTGTCTGTTGCTCGCCCGTGGATAGAATATGCTTGACATGGCGGACCACCAATTATTAAATCAACGGTCTTTCCATTAAGCATATGTTTTAAACCCTTTTGAGTTTCTACTGAATTATACTTAGCGTATTGTTTTATGGATTCTTGTGTCCAATTGCCAAAAAGTAATTCATCAGTTCTTTGAATGTCAAAAAGAATAACTTTTTTTTGTGCTTGCTCACAAGTTTCATTCCATTTTTTGACAAGACGATTCCGTAGAGTCTGTACCATAGGATATTCCCATTCTATATGAGCCAATCCCTTAAAATGCCCAGATTCCATAAAGCCTTCAGACAAGCCGCCACAGCCTGCGAATAGGTCTATAAATGTATATTGCCTTTTCTTTGCCATTGCTATTTCTCAGCCTAATCTTTTAAATTATCTCTCACTACAGATAAGAAGTTGATTTCATCAGCAACATCTTCTTGTGAGAAGTTTTCCGAGAGGGTAGAAATAACCTCATTGATTTTATCAATTTGCCCTAAAAGCAATTTCTTCTTATTCTGTTCCATCATTTTTAAATTCTTCGAACCGCACTAAGTCGGTCAGTTCCACGTCTAATATTTTGGCTATCTGCATCAGATTGCCTAAGTCTGGTTGACTTGAATTGGTACACCATTTTGATATGGTTGTTTGGTCTTTACCTAATTGTTCAGCCAACCATTTGTTCGTCCGCTGCTTTTCTGCAAGAACTACTTTTAGCCTATTTAAATTTTTACTTGCCATACAGTAATCGTTTTCTTCTGCAAAAGTACTATTTAAATCCTTTTTATAAAGAATATTTCTTTAAAAATTATAGTTTATTTGCAATATAATGAAATATTTTCTATTGTTTGAAAAGTATATTTACCTTTTTATGATAGCAAATGAGTGTGGTGCTTTGTGGGGAAACTCGTGATATCAACGTGTCTCCTATCTATTTGTCTATATGGTTTTACCTCGAACAATATTTTTAAGTGCATCCAAAACTTCAAGTATGGGAGCATCATCTTTTGATGTTTCTGGAATAAACGGATTATCATCAGGCTCTATTGCCATACGGACATTATCTACCTTTGATATTTTATGAGCATCCCAAAACTCAACACCTGTAAAATCAAAGGCATCATCAATCGCTGTAGGAATATCTATAGCATTGTCATCGGTAATATGGCAAGCCATTAATTTGCAACCACCATATTTGTGATATTGTTCCTCAAAACGATTTAAATTTATAGTGGAAGAAGGGGTCATGGTATGCTTTCTACAGAATGTTGCAACAAAGCGTTCTTTGCTTGCATTTCTTGAGGAAATGTCTGGAGCTATGCAAACTCGGTACCATGAAGGATGAGCAGCATCGATACCTCTTACTATGTATATTTTAACTTTAGTAACTGATTTCCATTCTCCAACGAGAGCTCTACCCCTATCTATATTTCTGAATGCCAATCCCAAAATTGTTGGACCACATCTATATCCATCTTGTATAAAAGCGCATCCTGTCCACTCAGCATCTTTCCATAAATTCATATTTGAATTAATTTTATATGAAGTCATAGTAGATTGTACTTTATTTCCAAAGACCTTATCCTCTGAATTTGCATCAATTCTTTTCAACGAATACACTTTATCTGAATCTTTTATCCAATCTTCTAATCTATATTTATAAGTTTTGCCAAGAATGTTGTTAAATGCGTCTATGGAACGCAAAAGGACAGATACCCTATCCATAAGTTTTTCTCCATGTTGCCTTGTCTCAATCATCTTTTCTATCGAAGTACGAGTAACTGCATTCCGACAAAGTAATGACAATATAAATTTCAAAAAACACTCCCAAAATTGTTTGTCATTAAAATCTTTGCGATTTAAGCATAATTCATATTTGTTATTTTCTTCTATATAAACGACATCAGTACTTTTATCAGTAAAAGCAATCTTTACAGATATTTGTTCGTCAATCACGACAAAATCTTGTATTTCAAAAGTTGCCATAAATGACTCTATAGATGCTAAGAATATTTCTGCTACATGTTGAGTTTGAGGGTCATTTTCATAAGTAACTGTTATTGTAAAGTTATGAATTGTAGTTTTTGCATAGGCTACACCTTCAGTAGAAATATTCAATTTGTCGTAAAACTCTTCGAAAACAGGTTGTTTACGAAGCTCAGCAGATTCATAAACCTGTTTAATTATAGGCAAACACTCACTGTCAACATCTTCTGTATATCCAAGTGCATATTTAAGGAATTCAGAAGAAGTATACATGCCCAAACGATCAAATATGTCGGGTAATTTTGCTGTCGAACTTTCATTGAAATTGCTTACTGCTAAACGACAAGCCCATGCAGAATCATCTATATGACAATGTTCCACGAACGATGACTCTTCATTATATTGATTATTTTGTGAAATAACCATAAGCAACTCAAACCAATTGCAATACATTACTATGCGTCCTATTTTTAATTCTATAGAACACAATTCTTGAAGTATAGTTACTAGCAAATGATCAACTCGCCCAGAATGGAAGAAGTCCTGCAAAAGCAATGATGCTGATTTTACGAGAAACGCTTCTGCACTATAGTATAATCCTAAAGAGTTCAACGCTATCCCCATATAACCAGATGAACGGATTAGTTCTGTCATGCAAGATTCTTGCTCAAATGCATACACACAAAAACCTAATTGTTTGACAGCAGCCAACCATCGTTTGCCATTCATGTGGTCTTCTGCTCTTTCAAGTCTTACTCTTGCAGCTTCAGCTTTAGAACGTCTTTCTGCTATTATGTCCGCAATTTCATCAATTAATATCTCAAGGTCTTTATTCTCGCCTACAAAAGAAGAGAGCATTTTTATGATTTTGTAATGCGCTTCGATGCTAATCTCTAAATGAGAAGCAGACTCAATCAATAAAGGCTTTATTTCCTTTATAGCATTGTTTAATTCTTCTTTATCATCAACATGTTCGATGATATATTGTTCATGAATGTATATTTGGAGATAAAGTAAACTTGAATTGTGGTTCGAATCCTTTTTAAGTTTTTTCTCTAAATCGTAAATATAATTTATTTCAGACTTAATAAAATCCTCAGATATCATGCCTGCTTTTGCAGAATTGACTATATTGTTTAATATGTTTGTAAACTTCTCTATTCGAGTAACATTACATAGTTCTTCGAGAAAAGATTTTAATGTATTGTAATCACAGCGAACAGCTTCAATATCCTCATACCAGAAAAATGATGTCCATGCATGTTCGTAAACAATATTATACATTTGTTGTTTTGAACCATGAGCGTTGCATTCTCGTATTGCACGTTTGAAACGACCTTCGACTTCAGTCTTAGGACGTTCAAGAGCTCTGCTGAGTATGCATGTTTCAAGTAATTCGTCTATATATTCAGTATTTAATCCTTCTATATGACGTAATATGGAATTTTCGATTTCATCAAGACGTTCTTTACGTAACTTATCTTTAGCTCCTATACTAATGGTTTTGCGCTTATACTCATCAGAGAATGCTAAAGTGTCTAAAGCTATTTGCAAGCAACCGTTATTGAAAACAGCATCAGATAGCCAATTTGCATCATAAATTTCAACTTTAATCCCAAATCTTTCCGAAAGTTTTTCTTCTGTTTCTGCTCGAGTACTCGACTTGACAAACTGGCTGGTAAAGAAAAGAGCCTTTGTATATCCTCTATTTGTATTAACAATTTTCTCTATATCAGAAGTGACTTTGGACTTCCACTCCTTTTTACAACTAATTGCAAAGGCCCAATATTCCTTACCCAACGCAGTTTCTTCCGTAGCAATCCATTTGTCAGAAATATCATCAGAAACTTCATATGTTTCAGCATCTACTTTGCCATCTCCACCTCCATCTGGTCCTGTTTGTGGCTTTATATTTGGAGTTATCAAGCGTTTTGCAACTGCAACTATAAAACTTTCGAAATCACTTTGCATCTTTTTTGTCGAAAGAATAGACATCTTATAATCGAACAATTCTGAGGTTAAAGGTGTTTCGTAGTGTACAACTGTATCTGAGAAAAACTCTGGATGAACTTCTCTGTAATATGAATTAGGAGAGAAATTATCTCCTGAGTTAGTATGTTTATTAATGCTTTGCATATTACAATATTTTTAAGTTGACATATATAATCAGACTCCTTAATTTTACTAGAATACAAAATTCTATTTCTCAACAAAGATACTGCTAATTTTTCTATATAAAGAAAATATAAATAATATTTTTAGCTTATTTACAACAAAATGAATCAAATTCTATCATTAAGCATGTATTTCTTGTTTTTTGCTTAATTAAAATGCATTCATATTTGTACTACAGAATATTAAATAGTTGATTATCAGTATTGTTTATTTTCGAGGAGGTTAAGTAATATCTCCTGCCGATGAGGAGCCTCTCATTGATGCTCCTCTCTCTCAAAAGAGAGTTGTTAAGTTAATATATAATTAAAGCACACAACTGAAATGGAAACGATTCGGTTGTGTGCTTTTTTTGTATTATAGCTTTTGCCATAAGTAGACTGACAAATGGGGATTACTTCAATGGTATCTTATCATTCTCGGCATCATTGCCAGTATTTTTTTCATCTCTATATCAAAGTCGGGTTATGGATCTTGACAGAACTAACCGAATTTTCTACAAGAAGGTCATCATGGATGAAAAGAGCGTTATAATGAGTTGGATTCGTTGATTCACTCGGATTCGTTTTTCAGAACGTATTGGAGCTTGGAGCATTGACAACAAATACAATACGATATGGAGTTGGGTAGTTCCGCATATGGAAACTACCCAATCCCATTTATTGGTATTTTTCAGATTCTTTTGAAGAAACCTTCATATTCTTCATCCAATATTTTCCAAATACCATTTTTGCGCCCCCCTTCTCTGACAATCAATTTAAGGTCCGAAAGTTGTTTAAGGTATCGCTGTACTTGGCGTAGGGAAATGCCCATATTCTCAGACATTTGCGTGGCATTGATTTGAGGTGTTTGTGAAATCAATTTATAGATTTGTCGCTGAGTCTTTACAAATTCTTTTGTGACATTAGCTTTGGCTTTTACGACATCTCCTGTCTCTTTTACGACATCTTTTACGACATCTTCGGGTGCTTTTACGACATGAGGATTATCTTTTATGACATCCATGGCATAATTGAGGTTCCACATGGTAACATGGAATTCAGAAGCATTGGAGCAGAACTCTGGAGCATGATAATTCTCCAAATTCTCAAACCGCTTATATTCACCTATAATCTTCTTCATACCACTACCTCTACGCTCCATTAGCTTTAAGCGATGAAAGAAATCAGCGAGCAAAGGGTTGCGACGTTTCGAAGGTACAGTCATAGGGTCAAGTTGTTGTATCAAGCGTCCATCAAACATACCGCCTGGGGAATACACCTCCATTCGGTCATCATACATATCAATGTGTATTTCGCTACCAAGCTCCATGTAATCTCTGTGAATGATAGCGTTACATATCACTTCTGTTACGGCACGTTCTGGATAATCGGGCAGTTCCTCCCGATAATTATCTTCTTTCCACCATCTTCGATGTGAATTGTTCCGAACAAATGCGACTGCATCTTGCAATTGCCCTATAACGCTACCTTCAAGTTCTGCATCATCCAATGCCTCCCCCAAACCACTTGTCATATCTAAGCCATTCCAACGGGTACAGAATATGCGAGAATGGCGTATCGGTGAGTCGTCAGCCAATAGAGCACCAGCATTGGTAAGTTTGCCATCATTGTCCACGATACCCCATGATACGAAGTCACTTTCATCAAATGATTGGTTCAACCGTTTGAAGTGTACAGATTTGAGCTTTGAGAAAGCCATATCCTCAAACTTATAGGGTGAAGGAATCGTATCAAAGGAACGACCAGCACCTCTCATTACAAGACTTTTTAGTTGTAGTCTGTCTGCCACAACACTCTCATTGCCAACTCTTACAAATGCCAAGCGTTGCTTATCGCCTATATAGTAATATGGTGTTTCTTGTCCCTTGTAAACTTGAAGCAGCACAAGTTTTTTACCATCCACCTCCTTAAATTCGAGGTTGACAACAGGTGTAGGGTCCAGCTTTGTCTTTATCTCTTCGCTTATTCTCTCAGCATCGCTTTCTGCATCAGCAAGTCCTATCACTTGATCGTCATCACTGATGCCAAACACCAATGTTCCGCCTTCGCCATTGGCAAAGGCAGATACACTTTTTAGCCAACTCTTTGGTCGCTTGACTTCGAGCTGCTGTTTCTTGTCGTAGGCGGTTGCTTCGCCAATGAGTGACATTCTATTTTGCTTCATATCTTATTTTAACTCCAATTTGTTCAGATATTAAGTTTATCCTTACAATCATTATATAATGCCACTAAATGATATATTGACATATCTATTAATGGTTCAAACATAAAACTATTAATATGTATAGCTTCAGGTGTCATAATATTTACACGCTCTATGATGTATTTATTGTCATCATTAGGGCACAACTTGTTATACCAACCTGTCCATTTACCAGTTTGAGCACCTTTTACAGAAGAAAGTTCTTCCTCTGTTTTTCCTGCTTGTATTAATTTGTCATGTAAATATTGTTCCGCTTTAAGGCGTATCGCCATTGATAGAACAATCTTATTCTGAATTAAAATACAATCAGGGGAAGATTCTTGCGCAATACCATCTGCTGTATTCTTTATTAAATCTATTATCTTATTTGTTGAAGCAGAACGTTTGGTTCCTTTATTTTGTGTATAATTCTTGATTATATTTATGACTTCGTTTTCTGCCACGTCATTAGACCCTGACTTCAAATGTAAACATTTGGTCAGAGTCATGTAATCGTCAGATTGACTACCCTTTGTATATTCCACCAAATTGCGAACAAATGGTATCATACTGATAAAGGTTTTGTCCTCATCGTCATGCCCGATGAATACATTGCTATAAATATCTCCTTTGTATTGTCCTTGGTTTATGGACAACTCCCCATTTTTATTTCGTTCAATCATCCACAAATTATCTCGGTTAAGACTTAAACGAGAGGATACTGTACGATAGAAATCATAATTATGTGTAAGGATTAGCATATAGAATTTTCCGTTTGCTTTTTCAGCCAAATCCTTGATATATTCAATAATTGCATATTTGTTCTGATAATCAAATGAGTCTGCTATGTCATCCATAACAAAAATGGAGTCTTGTAAAGATGCTTTTCTCGCTTCTGCCTCAAAAATAAACTGTAAAATTGTAAAGGCTCTTTTCTCACCTTTGCTAAGTATTTTTTCCAGTTCTGTTTTATTTTTAGCTGCAGAAGGACAACCTAATTCAACATAGGAAAATTGAAGTTTTGCAGCTTCTTTTTTTAATATTATATCACGTTGATTAACAATTGAAACTTTAATAGGTACATGAAATCTTGAGTTATACAAATCTATTATACTAACCCAACGCTCCTGTTGCTTGCTTGCCTTTTGTAAAACATCTAACAATTCATTCTTGTTTGATTCATAAGTGTGAATATAAGTGTCAAAAAGGGGCTTTATATCCTTGTGAGACAAATACCCATACCATACTTTGTGTTTAAATTCGTCATATTTTGTAATTTCTGCAATCCATTCAGGGTGGTGTTCTATAACAGATTTAAAACCACGTAATTCAACATTTTTATCTATAGCTTTGGTTATTTTGTTAAATACTTTCTTGATAGCAGAATCGTTTATTATTCGTTCCTGCTCGTTTAGAATAATGGTTTCTAATTGCTTATGCGACGTTATCTCCTCTCCATTTTGTAGAATTATTTTATGTTTAACTCCAAAAAAGATTCCATCAGAAACATATTGAGAAAGTTGTGACGCTTGATAAGTTCCAAAAGTATAATTCCCCACAGTACGAAATATTTCAGAATCTCCTATCAGTTTTTCATAATTATCTATGTATTCCTTTAAGTTATTTTTATGCGAGTCAAGGAAACTTTTCACTGCACCTTTTTTATCAAATACATCATTGTATCGAAAATCAAACATTGGCACATTTGTTCCTATATGTTGATATATATTCTCTAAAATATTAAATATACTATCATTCTCACTAGTTGAAAATGTTTCCACAATTTCATCCTCACAGTTTGAACTTTGAGATATACCTTTAAGCTTTGTCATTAACGTATCTTTGTCGTTAGTAAGCTTTTGGTAAATCTCATCATATTTAGCTTTTAGCTCTGTACTAGCAAGAAAATTAATAAATGATTTTGAACTATCAAGTTCTTCATCACCATTTATAACAAATAAGTTCTCTTCAGAAATATTGTTATTGTCTGACGTAACACTAAATGAGGCTATACGTTCTTTATGTAATAAGTCGCATGGCTTATCTTTTGATTGACCAGACAAGTATCTCATAGTCTTTGCAAACGACGTCTTCATAGTCCCGTTAGGAGCATAGAACAAATGAACATGCCCCTTTTCAAATGATAGTTCATGCACCAACTTTCTAATTCCGAAACAATTTGTAAAATCTATTTTTATTTTTTTTATCATAATTTTCTTATTTATAGTTTATCTATTATCACACATTCATCCAACTTATCAAATGTCGTATCAACAAACGCGTGAACTATCATTTTTGTTGTATCTATCGGTTGGAATTCTGTATATTGCTTGCGAACATACCGAAGTTCAAAAGCCAGGCGGAGAGCCTTGCTGTCGGCATCGTCTTCATCCGTTTGTTTTGCCTCTTTGCCCGTGATAGTCCGCACCTTGACAATCTCATACACATCACGTACTCCTTTTCCTTTGATGTATGGCATGAAGAAGTGAAGATCTTGCAAGGCGATGGTTGTTGGAAACTGTTTTCCTGAATAATACAGAGTTGCAGTTCCGTCCATAAACGCTTGAAACAGCCTGTTGTCCTCTTTCACCAATCCAATAAGTACACGGTTGCCTACCTCAACATACGCACCCTTTTGCGGTATGACATGAGCAATGGTCTCGTATGATTTGGTATGTATAAGTTCATCAATGAACTTCTCCAAAAGTTTTCTGTTCTCTACATCCTTAGGACGAAGAGGGAAGGCACCGATATTCACTTCCTTGATGGTTTTATAGAACTTCGACACAGCCACATCATTCGGCTCACCGTCACCAGGAAAGAGAATGTAACCGCCTATAACCTCTTTTTTCAACGCATTAGCGTCATAGTCTTTGTAGTATATGGCATCACGATAGCGGTGCATCTGATTGATGGCATCCTCCGGCGGTACATCCACGCCCTTGTCTTTGCCGTCTATACGGTATTTCGCATCAAAGAGATATGTCATCTTCATACCTTGCTGTAAGTCGTTCTTGGTGAGCTGCAACACGATGTCTGGTTTCTGCGGCACGGTCGGCACAACCAAGCCTTTCATGCCCACATTGTCTTTTTCCTTGTCAGCGTTCTTTGGGTTATATACCAATTCTGCCAGCTCTACGCCATCTTTGCGGAACAATATGCGTGAGTGTTCGCCTTTGCCAAGTTCCCATGAGAAGATACCGTTCATCTCCATACGGTTACGATGTTCTACGTCTTCATCGTCAAGATGCAATTGTGTCTTTACGATATGGCTCACCTCTATGAAACACCATATCTCATAGAGCGTGGCTATATCTTTTGTTCTCAAGCGATACAAACCGTCATTCAGCGAATAGGCTCTTCTAAGCAAGTTCCATGTACGGTAGACTTGGCTGTAGCCCGTTGCCTTTTGCAGCACTATGCTCTCTTGGCTTATTCCCTTGAACCTTCCTATTGTTCTGAAGAAGGGATGATGTTGTAGCCGTTTCAATGTTTCCGAGGTTGCAAGCATGGCAGCCTTCATCGTGCCTGAAGCTGTCTTTACCGTCTCAATGCGTTGGCGCAGATCCTCATACCGCTTGCTTATTTGATGAAGTGCAAACTTCAAGAAGCGGTTCTCTTGCGTGTCGTTCGATAGTATATGTTGCTCCACCCGATAGAGGTATGCTGGCTCCTTGCGATGTTCTGCCAGCCTGTTCTCTATGTTATGGGGAATTTGCTTCAGTTTGTCTGCTCTCAGATACACCTCCTCACCATGAAGTCTGTGGCGAGGTCGGTCAATGATGCTTTTACAGGCTTTTATGAATTTCTGTTGTTCTCCCTCAAACACGCTCCACCAGACTATATCGGGATGCTCGCCGTTTTGGTCGGGCGAGAAACCATGAAACGTGCGTCGCATATAGTCTAGCGACAACATGCGGTATTCTCGCTCTATATCCTCTACGATTGTGCGCCAATGCTCATGATAGTCGAGCTTCGTGCTCAGAACTTCAAAACCGAAACGGAATGTCCTTGTTTCTTTATCTACCTTATATATAATCTGTATCTCGCTTCGTCCGATTTCATTCTTGTAGTTGATGAAACCAGCCAAGATATGACGACGAAAGGAGAAACGGTCGTTGTCGTTTTGCAGGATGGAACCAAACTGAGCGTCTTTCACATAGTCTTTGAACTCTATCCAGATGGGATAGTCGGCATTGTCGAAGAATGTGGCGGGAGCAGGAACACCTTGCTCAATGTCTATTCCATTGTCGGCATTCAATGTACGCTTAACAGATACGACACCTTCCGACCAAGAGTAAGTGGAGCTGAGCTTGTCTTCGCCCACGTTACTCTTAGCCTTGTTCCAAATATTGTCGAACTTCGTGCATTCGACAATCATCGTGAAATCTTTATGCTCAATAGTCAATAGTTCCATCCGTATTATTTTTTAGCTCCAAAAACTTGTATATCCCGAAACGAGTTTGGCTTTCATCTCCTTCAGTTTCGCCGAAGATATGGATTTGATAGTATTCTCCTCTCCCGACACAGTCTTCAATCCGTCCTCGATAGCTTTGCTTAAATTGTCAAGTAGTTCGTCGCTAACCTTTGTATCGTCACCCTCAATGCGCGACAATACTTTCATGCTGGTAATCTCGTCCAAGGCACGAGCTGTTACATAGCCTTGCTCCAAATCGTTGCCGTTTTCGTCTTTGCAATACGGCAAGTTGTTCACCACATAGAGCAGCAACTCGTTACGGGTGCGGTAGGCCACCTTGAATGGAGTACCTTCCAATACGTCATTTACCTTTTGTAGATAGCCAAGTGCAATGTCGCAAACATCGGTGTAGTCGTTGTAAACATCCACGCCTTCCACGGCAGAGCCGACAAGCTCTGCATTACTCAACTTGCCAATGCTTTCGTGACGTTTGGTCAGACCGCCATGCAAGTCCACCTCGTTCATTTCGACAGTCATGGCACGATCGAGCACCTTGCGAGAGAACGAGAATGTGGTTTCGTCCATATTCACAGTACCCACAACTATGAGGTTTTGAGGAATACAGATACCTTCTTCCAAGAAACGATTACGCACATTATCATCATTCGTCAATTCACTTGTAAGCACCCTATACCAATCTTCTGCTGATTTCTCAAGAATTGGGTCGGTTGTCACGGTACCATCTTCATGGCTTTTGCGAGACTCTATCACGCTCAGATATTCTGCGAAGTATTGCTCTACTGGTGCAAGGTTCATCTCGTCCAAACACAAGAAGTACGGCGTTTCAGTATTTTCCCATGCTTTGGCGATGAATTCCAAGAACTCTCCTGCCACATACTCAGCCTTTCCGCTGACACGGCTCACATAACCAATCAAGTCGCTTGAGTCATGCCAATTTGGTTTCACCTGCACCATTTGGAAGTTCTTCGGCTTCTGTGCCTTATATTCATCTGTGCCTTCATCCCAACATGCTCTTGCCAATTCTCGCACTATTCGGCTTTTACCTGTGCCGGATATTCCGGCAAGCAGGAGGAAAGGTTTGGACTTGATGGCAGTGATGTAGGGGCGATAATAATTATATATGAGCCCACTTTAAAAAGGGGCATATTTTGAATCCAGTCTGACCAGTGTGGTCATT
>OLIS01001861.1_pt1 | contig 14474 bp, 9 predicted proteins | sample 1601351 | NCBI WGS metagenome assembly OLIS01 (sample SAMEA2452122, study PRJEB22498) | human gut metagenome | biome: human feces; feature: human gut; material: feces | place: Australia | collected 2012
CAGCGCCACATCGACCAACTGCACGCTGCCATCGAAAAAGCGGGGTACTCTATTCTTGCGTAACGGGGGGGGTACGGGCAAGTTTGTTATTCAAGGGCAAAAATAATGAAGCTCTGTTAGTTACCCATTAGTGCTTGCGTTTCTTCAAGCTCTAAATGCTAGCACAAAACGTTAGCATCAAACGCTAGCTCTAAACGCTAACACAAAACGCTAGCACAAAACGCTAGCACTAATGGGGGCGACGCGTCTCGCGTCGGGAAAAGATGCAGTTTGTATTTAGTAGAGTTTGTCTCCCCCCCTTCTCTACCCCGACGCGGGACGCGTCGCCCCCATTAGAGTTAGCGTTTCTTCAAGCACTAAACGCTAGCACCTAACGCTAACACTAATGGGGGCGACGCGTCTCGCGTCGGGAAAAAATGCAGTTTTTATTTAGTAGAGTTTGTCCCCCCTTCTCTATACCGCGGGACGCGTCGCCCCCATTAGAGTTAGCGTTTCTTCAAGCACTAAATGCTAACACCAAACGCTACCTCTAATGGGGAGGACGCATTGACGAGGTACGAGGAGCATAAAAGCAAGCAAGCTCCAATGCGATATGGCATCGCATTGGAGCTTGTTTGCGTTTACTATGTTTCGTGTATGTGTGGCGCGTAATTACTTCACCACCTTGCGGCCAGTATTAGTGATGTACAAACCCTTGGTGGGGTTCAGCACACGGCGGCCTTGAAGGTCGTAGTAGTAAACAGGCGCGCTGATAGCGGGAGCTGTGGCATTGCCAATAGCCGTTACGTCACCAGCAGAACCTGGCACAAATACCTTTACAATGAAGTCTTTGAGGATCACACTCTTGCCCAATACACTTGTACCACCCGCCTTGAATACGGTTGATGTCTCGCACAAATCAGTAACTTCAGCCTGCTGTTCGGCAGCCTTGGCTGTGAATGTCTTGCCTGCCACTGTTATGGTCTGACCTTCTGTGGCTGATGAATAGGTAAAGGTGTAACCCGTAATGATGCACTTCTGACCATTAGGCCCTACGCCCTCAACCGATACGGTGTAGTCGCAATTACCCCCAACAGGGTGCCACATCAAGTAATCACCCTTATACACCTCAGAAGGCATCATGTTGTTTGCCCCTGTTGTGACCTTTATTTTGGGATTAGCCTCATCGCTCTCCCACAATTTGGCCAATACGTAGCCTTCGGGGAAACCGTTGTTCTTGCCTGTAGTAGGTGAAACGAATGAACCCGTCTGCAAAGAAATCTCGTAGTCCTTAATGCAAGTTGGGTCTATGTCCTCAATATTTATATCCTCAGGCGCCGGTGCATCTACTATGGCAAACTGGCAGCCGGTGTCGTTACGGTCTTGGCCTAACGTATTCTTGTTGCTCCAATTGCACACCCCATTATTTTTATCCTTATTGGCAGTTTGGTTAAGCTGCACGTTACCCGACGAGATGATAAACACACCAGACACATTGGCATAGCTCAGCGTCCAACCCTTGTCAGGACGGGTTGCGGTTGTCTTTATCATTTTGTCGTATCCGGCATCAGGACTTACATAAGTTTGATCTGCACGATTGACAATGTCGAACGACTTGTCGTCACGCTGCACAAACTTCCACATGGTGTTCTTATACTTTGTATTCTGTCCTCCTATCAAATCCTTTTCAGCACCCTGTGAGGTGTTATACAATGAACCACGATTGGGGGTATAGAGCTGATACCAATGCTCTTCGGTGTCGTTTGACGCGAGCGGCATGTTGATTGTAGGCAACACGCTTGTAACGAGCGAGGCATAGGCAGTGCTCTTTGCGGTGAGTTGCTCGTTGGTGGTGGCGGGGTCGGCAAGCAGGGCATACCCCTCGTCAATGCCAGTCAACACCGGGGCAACGTTAGCTGTAGTATACTGGCCAACGCCATTGCCAATGCTGAGGCTACCCGCCGTTTGCAACGCACTTACCAATTTGCTGCGTGCATCAATCTTGGCAATGAGTTCTTCCACCTCAGCGTCGGTTGTGGCAGTCACGCCATTTTCAGCACCAATAGCCTCGGCTACAACCTGTGAGAGTTTGGCATAGCCACGGGCATTGAGGCGTCCGTTCATGTTGTAGCTTGCATTGAGCACACCATCTTTCAAGAGCGAGGTGTATGAGCCTGGTACATAGTCTACGTTGTCCATGCTGGCCGCAATCTTTTCAATTTCGGCATTGAAGGCGTCGCTGCGTCCTGCATTCTTAGCTTGTGTGGGCGAAGGTATTACAGCAAATAGTTTGATAACGGCATTGGGACAATAGCTACGCACTTTCTCAACAAATGTCTTGTAATTGGCAGCCACCGTTGCCACATCAGTTGCGTCCTGCATTTCTTTGTAGCCCTGCATGATGCACACCATTTTGGGCTCTTTGTTGTCGGAGCGGCCTTTGAAGATGTTGTTGAGCATCGAGGTCATTGTGCCGAGGTCGTTGCTGGGGTAACCCCAAGCGCCACCGCGCTGCTTCACATTGTTGGCGTGGAGCAGTTCGTGCCAGTCGTTGTTGTCGTCGCCGAGCATGATGATGTCGTCAGCCTTGACCGGCAGAGCGGCAAAATAGGTATTGCGCATGCCGGCTATGCCGCCGAGATTGCCCCAATTGTCGGCTGCGTCAGCAGGATATACGCAGTCTGAACCCACATATTTGGCTATTTCGTTGCACCAGATGCGGTAGCCAGCCATGGTGAGGTGGGTGCCGTCAGCTGAATATTGATGGGTGGGTATGCCTGGCAACAGTGGGTAAAGGTCGATATAGGTGGCGTTGGCAAACTCGGTGCAGATATTCTTGAGCGAGTCGTTGGTAATGGGCACGTTCTTGGTGTCCTTGATGTTATTACCTGTACACGGCAGAATGCTTTGCACATACACCTTTGTGTTGGGACTTTCCTTCTGGCAACGCATAAGGGCTGTGCGCACGCTCTTGGCTACGTGTGCGGGAGTGTTCATGCCCGAGGTGCCAAGGTCGTTAGTGCCCATCATCAAGAATATTTTGGCTGGCTGACCCACCAAGATGCTCTCGAAGTGCTCGAGCATGATAGGGGTTTCGGCACCATTCACACCACGGTTGACGATGTTGGGATTGTTGAAGGCTTCCCACCATTCGTGCATGTTGGTGATACTGTTACCAAAGAATACGATGGTCTTGTCGGTAATCTTGTGAGCCTTGAAACCGTTGTAGCGGTTGTAGCGCCACGGTGAGCCCTGAGCCCAAACGCTCATGGCTGCAAGGAATAATGCAAATACTGTGAGTAACTGTTTTCGCATGATGTATTGAATGTAAGTAGTTTATTGTATTTTTCGCGTTTAGATAGTTGCCTGGCGTGGCCTGCAAATATGCAGAAAGAATATGCGCGCCACACTTTGCTGCAAAGTTATAAATAAATAGGCGGACGATTAGCGCCCACCTATATGTTGTTTAACACAAAAATGCACAGTCTTGGTTGATACTGTTGTCTAACACACCATCAAAAACCATACGACAAGACCTATTGCCACTGTCAAGGCTATAATTGCCACTACGGCCATGAACATGCCAGTAGCGCTGGAAAGCCCAAACATTTGTTTGACAGCATGCCGGCGATTGGAGCGTGCCACACGTGAAAATTCTGACTGAGTCATATTACTGCAAGGATTAAGCGTTTGTTAGGCCTCCCTATATAATGTTCCGTCGCTTGCAAAAGTAATTATATTTTTTTAGACTGCATACACTTATTAGCCATAAAATGCAATTATACGTTACGTATGTTAACAAAACAGCCCCTAACAGGTTGCACACTTGATGCTGCCCGTTGGGGGTTGTTGGTAGGGTGACCGACCTGCGAGGTAGGGTGTTCAAAACCGACATTAAAAGCGAGATCGTTTTAGGGATCTCTATTCGTTGTTATGGCTGTTCGGTGAAAAGTAAACATGCGAAAGGATTCAAGCACCAAACGCAAGCACTAATGGGGGCGACGCGTCTTGCGTCGGGAAAAGATCCAGCTATTATTTAGTATGGTTTGTATCTTTCCTTTTAATTATCCCGACGCGGGACGCGTCGCCCCCATTAGTGCTCGCGTTTTTTGCAGCGCGTTTTAGGCAACTAAAAATGCAACAAAAACGGTCGCGCTTTTGATGCCAATTTTGAACACCCTACCTGCGATGGACCGGTTATGAGTTGACTTACTAAACTTTCGAATTTAGCAAGTGCGGGCTGAAAGCAGAGTTGACTTACTTCACGGTGATGAGGAAGTAGTTCTTCTTGCCACGCTGCACGAGGAGGTATTTGCCGTCGATAAGGTCCTCGGGCTTGATTTCCTGGTCGAAGGCGGCGAGTTTCTCCTTGTTAAGACTTACGCCACCGCCCTGGGTGAGCTTGCGCATCTCGCCCTTTGAGGCAAAACACTTGGTGGCCTCGGCAAAGAGGTCTACGGCCTTTGCACCTACTGCCTGGTCGCGGCTTACCTCAAAGTGTGGCACACCGTCGAACACACTGAGGAAGGTTTCCTCGTCGAGCTTCAAAAGGCTGTCTTTAGTGGCCTTGCCGAAGAGTATGTTTGAAGCTTCGAGAGCCATTTCGTAGTCGGCGCGGCTGTGTACCATGCAGGTAACTTCCTCGCCAAGGCGCTTTTGCAGCAAGCGGCGGCCCGGGTCGGCACGGTGCTCGGCTATAAGGGAGTCTATCTCGTCGTGCTCGAGCGATGTGAAAATCTTGATGTAGCGCTCTGCCTCCTCGTCGCCCACATTGAGCCAGAACTGGTAGAACTTGTAGGGAGTGGTGTAACGACGGTCGAGCCATACGTTGCCCTGCTCTGTCTTGCCAAACTTCTTGCCGTCGGCCTTGGTGATGAGCGGACAGGTCAAAGCGTAGGCGTCGGCCTCAGCACCGAGGGTGCGGCGTATCAGTTCGGTACCGGTGGTGATGTTGCCCCACTGGTCGGAACCGCCCATTTGCAACTTGCAGTTCTTGGTCTCGTAAAGGTGGAGGAAATCGTAACCCTGCAACAGCTGGTAGGTAAATTCGGTGAATGACAAACCATCGCGTGCCTCGCCGTTAAGACGTTTCTTTACGCTATCCTTGGCCATCATGTAGTTGACGGTGATGTGCTTGCCCACCTCGCGTGCAAAGTCGAGGAAGGAGAAGTCTTTCATCCAGTCGTAGTTGTTGACAAGTTCTGCCGCATTGGGTGCGTCAGAGTCGAAGTCGAGGAAGTGTGACAACTGCTTTTTGATGCAGGCCACATTGTGGCGCAGTATATCCTCGGTAAGGAGGTTACGCTCAGCGCTTTTGCCTGAGGGGTCGCCAATCATACCTGTGGCACCGCCTACGAGTGCTAATGGCTTGTGGCCAGCACGCTGAAAGTGGCGAAGCATCATGACAGAGCAGAGGTGTCCGATGTGCAGCGAGTCGGCAGTAGGATCTATGCCAACGTATGCTGTAGTCATTCCCTTTTCAAGGAGTTCGTCTGTGCCTGGCATCATCTGGTGAAGCATGCCGCGCCATTTGAGTTCTTCTACAAAATTCATTGCGTGATATGTTTGTTTTGTGGTTGTTTCGTGTATTTGTTGATGCAAAGGTAATGCAAACCGCGTACAATGACAAATGAAAAGCTTAGTCTTTTAACTTGTCGCTGTACGCGGTAGGTGGAAAGCGGTACGTTGTCAGAGTGCGATATGCCTACTTGCCATATTTCTTCACAAACTTGCGGGCGGCAGATGGTGTACGCCATGCACGCGTAAAGTCGCCATTGAGTGTGTTGTCAAAGAGCAGGTAATCGGCATTGTCTATGCCATGCAGCACCACGTTTGAGGCTGACAGGATATATCGAGCCCTCGTAGGATCGTTGTTAAATTCCGCATCACGTGCAATGATGTTTGCAAGGTCGGGCTTTACAGCTTTGTAGCGATTGCTGGCATCACGCACCATCAGCATGCCATTGCCACTGTTGATGTCTGCTGTCAGAGCCTGTTGGTTGCTGGCATCGATGCAAGCGGTAGTAGTCTGTTCGGTGTCGCCGCTTTCGAGGTCGGGTTCGAGGAAGTAGGACTTGTCGCAGAAGTGGTACTTCAGGAAGTTGAGCAGCGTGAGGTACCTGGCTTGAGCTTGCTCGCGTTTGTCATCGGGCAGTTGTCCGTTGCCGTCCAAACTCTCTTCGACAAATTTCTCGATGCTCTCGATGGTGGGCAGACCTGCTTCGACGGCTTTTTGCATACCCTCGTTGGTAGGCACGAAAATGGTGTAATTGAAGTTATGGAAGAAGTTGACCAACATGGTGTTAGCATTGCCATAACGTGTATAGCCGCCGCTGCGGTCGGCAAAGATTGTGTACTTCCGGCTCAGAGCCTCCGATGCCTCATCACCAAATAGCATATTTTTCAGAGTGTAGGCATTGTTCAGTGCCTCGGCATATTCAAAGAACGTGCTGAAGGCATCGTTGGACTGAAGACGTTGGAACACATTTTGGCTGGTTGGCTGCATGGGGCGGTCTATGAATACGCTTGTACCTGTGTTGTTTTGGCCTACAAACTGCAAGGTGCAATCGTGTTTGTCGGCAGCATCTCTCTCGTTGAGGTCGATTTGCATACCACCATTTACCACAATGTTGGTGTTGGTGTGCTCCTTCATGTAGATGGGCATACCGCTGCGCGAAAGATACCAGTGCCGCGAGGTGTTGAGCATACTATCCAAATTTTGCAGCACAATATGCTGGTCGAGCATATCGGTCAACAATTGGCGTTTTGTAGGTCCATAGTTGACATTAGCACCATCGTTGGCAGAATTTGAAAACGACACACCCAGCGGCCTATCGGTCTCGGCATTGCGTACTTTGTTGTAGTCATAGCGATAGGCTCTTGCCGCAACGGCTATTTTGCCATTTCCATCAGAGCTGATACTTTGGGGGCTTAGTGACCAATAACGCCACGAATTACGGTTGTTTGAAGCCATGCTAATAGGGTCAACCAATCCGTACTGTTTCAGTCCCTCGTCGGTAGGCACAAACATGGTAAATGGCTTGTTGTGCATCTCGCGCTGGTAATCGGTAGAGAATGGAGAAGCACTTCTTTCGCCATCGTAACGGTCGTTTGCGGTCAGTGCAGCACCTGCTACCTGGCCAGCAAGCTTGACAAAAGTAAGTTCGTTGCGCAGGTCCTCGGCATTTGGCACAGCATCAACTACTACAATAATACCGTCAACAGCGTGAATGACTTGCTGCACCGCAAGCTTGTAGGCTTCGGGGGTGGCGACACCGGCTAACAACTGGTGCCCCTTGGCACTGCGCATATTGCTATAACGACTCGGCAACACATCGGTGAATGATGTGCGGAACCACTCTTTGACAAAGGGCTGCAACACCTCGCGCGGCAAGGACATAAGCATGTCGTAATAGTTGTCTTTGTTGATGCCACACTGCCAAAGAGGATTGTCGGAGGCTAAGAGGAATGCCTTCAGTGCCTCGTCGGTGGGTAGTATGATGGCAGGGGTTTGTGTCGTGGTGGTAGACACTCTGTCAAGCAACGAATTACGGACAGTCATAGCAGAGTCGCCATCGTTAAGTATCTGTTCATCATAATATGTATAATCTGGGTCGTATTTAAGGTAGTTAAACCTTTGCACCAAACTGCTTGCCAATGAGCATTTCCCGCCCCAACGCGCTTGTGCCAGGGCACACATGAGGTTGGGCTGCGGTACAACCACCTCGTCAACCAAATGCAGATAGCCATTTTGGCACCGCTGGTTGGGTTGGGTAATGTGGGCGTTGCCTATTGTGATGTGCTCTGAACCCTCGGTGTCTGCTGCGCCTATAAAAACCAAGTCGTCATGGCTCAGCCCATTGTATTGCCAATAGTCATCATTCCATATCATGGTGCCGCCACGATAAGCAAGTGCACCTGTGTAGTCGCCTATTGTGCCATACCCAATCCACACACCATCCACTATGTGCTGGTTGAGTTCTTTGGCGTAGTCAATATAACTGTAGCTATCTGGCGGAAAGGTGTTGATATCTGTGCCACCCGTGTGTTTGTAGGGCACAAGATTGAACTGCCTGTCATAGCTGTACAGACGCAAGTAGCCCCTGACACTCTTACTTGCGTGCAGACTTTTAGCTGTGACGAACCCCGGAATATAACTCATGTAGATGAGAGAAAGCTTTTGACTATCGCTCAGTTGCTCATAACTGCTTATGGCATTGCCTTGTTCGTCTGTCCATGCGTTGTGGGCAAAGAAACGGTCAAAGGCTTCGTCGTTTGGAGCAAACACCGTAAGCGTGTCAAAACTACCCATGTATTTGCGTTCGTAGTCGGTCAGCTCGTTCTTGAACGCGCGTTGTATGCCAGCGAAAGAGTCAATCAAGCGCAAATAGGTGGTGTAGTTGCCTAATGCTTGCAAATTGTCATAAAGCGTGCTGCCAGTTTTAACCTTGTCGTTGGTATTGACCGTTGGCACGGGCGTTACTTTGATGTTTTGCTTGCTGCCATCGTACATCTTGATGGTGCCGTCGCTTTTTATTACGCGCACATTTTGCGCCATAACGCCTAATGGGAGTGTTGATAGCAGAACACAACCAAAGATGCGTCGTATGGTATGTTTGTATATGGTGTTCATAGTGTGTGAAATGAGTTGAATAAGAAATATTGTAGGGTGTGCAGTGATGCCGTAATGAATACGGAACAAAACTTTACCACACGTCTTCACGATAAGGTTCACCTGCTACATCTACGAGCCGCGGCACGAACTCAATAAAATCGAGGTGCAACTGTGCTCGGCTGGCGTTGTCCAGTGATTGAAAACGAATGTAATATCTCTTTCGTGGCGACATTTTTGAGGTAGTGAGCACACGCCGCATGTTGCCACCATTATAGCTTCTACCCAACTCGCCACGGGCGGGGCTGTCTGTGTAGCCAGCTATGTGGAAGTATGCCGGTGCCTTCATGTAGCCCAATTTGTGTAGTGCATAGTCATTTTCGGCGCAAAGCAATTCGTCGTAATTCAAATCAGCATCTTTTTGGGCAATGCCATCGCTAAACATGACTGGATCGCTCTGGTCAAGCACCAGGGGGGCACCCCAAGTGTCTTGATTGCCGGCCTCGTCTTCGCAGATAAAAGTGAGCAGGCTCTTGGCACGCAAGGTATTGACACCATAGCCAATGCGCAGTTCGTAGGTGCCATCATTGGGCATGGCGGGCACTTCGAGCGTGAAGTCGTAGTTACCAGTAACAAGCAATTCGTCTCCTTGATAGTCTACCCAACCTTTGCGCACATATAATTGTTGGATTTTGGTGTCGGCGCTTACATTGGTCAGTGTGCTGAAGTAGTCGGTGGGGAAGTAGGCGTCCTTGCCACGCAAGTTGTTGCTCGCTATTTCGGGCAGCAGCGTGGTGAAGTCCATACGCACGCGCTCACTCTTCATGGCACTTGCATAGTCTGAGTTGAAACTTAGTATATTATCTATCGGGTGATAGCTGCCATATAATGCCACATTATTATAAACGGAGCCGTCCACCTCGTTGCGGGCGTGAGCCAAAATGCCCTCTTGCAGTGTGCCTGTCTCGACATAGGTACCCTTCAAACCGTTGTCGTACTTGCTAAAACGGTTGAGGTAGAATTGACCGTCGGGCGTTTGCGTGATTTTGAGCAATTTGCTCTCTTGTGGCCAGGCAGTGCGGTAGTAGTCCCACACGTTGACGGTGTAGTTGGTAGAAGGCTCGTTTATGTTCTCGCCCGTGGTGTAGCCATATTCTGTGGCATGGCGCACAGCGCTGTTGTTGGCTAATTGCATGTTGCTGTTGAGCAGGTGGGTGGCCACGAATATGTTTACGGCATTCTCCTTGTCGGTAAGGTCGCCAGGCTTGAGGTTGGAGTATATTTTCCCACATTGCTCGTTAAGTACTTGCTTTATGGTCTCCCAGTTTGTAATGCTTTGTGTGGCTTCATCATATACCGGCATGGGCACACCCCACTCTTTGTTAAACACTTCATCGGTCTCGGCAAAAAGGGTGAATCCTTGGCGGCGATATGCTTGGTAAGGGGTTCTGGTGCCAGTATTGTTGGGGTAACGACCAGCATATGCTTTATATTTCTCGGCAAAAGCCTTTTCGGCTTTTGCGTCCGGCATCATCTTAGCCCCCCAACCTGTGGCATCGAGCAGTTTGGCCCAAATGCGCATATTGGGTGCTTGCTTCAGGAGTTTGACCACCGAGGGAGCCGTCACTTGTGGGGTACTGCCGAGTGTTGCTTTGTCAACAAATGCTATTTCGAGAATATCGGTCATGTCGTAAGTGTCATCGCCCACCATGATGCTATGGCCCGACTCGAGAGATGATTGTGCCGCAGCTGTCAAAGGGAGCAATGCTGCCATGAAGGCACTGCCTATATGTTTGTACAGATTTCTCATTTTGCAATGATTTTGAAGTTAATACTTGCTGTGCGCACCACGTAGGGGGTGGCAAGGCCTGTTGCAGGCAGTTGTAGTGTGGCACAACCTTGATTGTCGGCCTGGACGGTCATAACCAAACGGCCTTGCAAGTCGTAGAGCGTCACCGATGACTTGGCGGGCAGATTTTTGATGTATAGTTTACGCCCATTCAGGCTGAACAATACCTGCTTGCCGGCGTTGGTGGCTGATACTTCGTCTATGCCGGTAGCTGGATCGGGTATGAGTTCGAGCGACCAATTTGCATCGAAACTGAAAGTATAACTGCTATTGGGAGTTGTAATAATGTAGCCATTGCCTTGTTGATAGTCATATCGAACTATAACGTACGGCACCTCTGCCTTGTCAAGGTCTTGACCTAATGTGAACCACACAATCTCGCCTTCATTCGAGGTGAGTTTGACCTTGTCTTGCGCCAACGCAGGGGTTGTACTACATAAGAGCAAAAGGGCCGCGAGTGTATTTTTCATGATTGTTTTCCGTCTCATTTGCCTAAGTTGTTTTTCGCAATGTTAATGTCTTGTTAACGTTGCAAGGTTAATAAAGTATGATAATATGGCAAATATACAATATTATAGACATTCGTTGCAAGTTCTAAGGCTATTTATGTTACAGTATCTGTAAATATCACCAATTTTAATGAGTAAGTAGGTGTTCAAAATTATTTTTACATTGAAAGTGCATTATCGGGGCGCAGATGTTTCCTTCGGGTGAGGGAGCATAGCCCGCTATGCTCCCTCACCCGAAGGAAACATCTGCGCCCCGATAATGCACTTTCAATGTGAAAATGACACCTGCTGATTGTATAAAATAATTTTGAACACCTACTTATACTAATAAATCGCATCATTCGAGCTTCGAATTTAGCCCGCGCTACAAAAAAGGCGCAGCACTAATGGAGGCGACGCGTCTCGCGTCGGGCTGATAGGGAATATATATCTTATCTGGCATATAGAGTAACAAACTTTGTTCTGCGCTTTAAGAGCTGTCGCCCTTGTGCCGCTTACCGCGTAGACATAAGAACATAAGCTACATAAGTAACATAAGGCTGACGCCATGGTCCCGTCAGTCCTCTTGTAAAAGAATGTGTGTGCTTTTACTGCCATCTTACACTTTTTGTACGTAACAAGTTGAAACACAGATGTTTCAAGAGTGTAAGATGATTTCAAAACATCTTACACACCCCTGCATACATCTTACACATCACACCCGCCGCCTCGCAGTCGGTTTTGTCGTATGCGGTGGATTTTACAGCACAGGGACGTAGATGATTCTGTCGGAGCGACAGACTTTTCTGCTCCCCTATGCCGTGGTATTGCCCTCCCGTGCTTGTGCTGTGTGGCAGCATGCAGGTTGTGTAGGATGTGTGTAGGTGGATTTGATAGTACCTTACACTGATTAAAATATTGATAATCAATGAGTTGCAGCGTATTAGTGTAAGATGCAAGATACTCGACAAGTAAAGTTTTTGTAGTATTGTAAAGGTCCCGCAACCACTAAACTCAAGCACAAAACGCAAGCACTAATGGGGGCGCGTCCCGCGTTCGGGCATTAAAGCAAAGGCTCACAGACTTGAGTGTAATTAGTGATGTCTGTGAGCCTTTGTTTAGTGTATAAGCATTGCATTTTCCCCGACGCGAGACGCGTTGCCCCCATTAGAGCTTGCGTTTTGTGGTAGCGTTTGGTGCTTGAGTCCGTTCGCATGTTTTCGTTTTCCCAGACGTAAATTATGTTTCTTGTGTAGCTTATGTTCTTATGTTCGCGCGTTAGCGAATAGCTATAAGGGTGGTATAACCTTCAAACCGAACCGCAAACCGCGATTACTGCATGATGACATTTATCCCACCTTTATTTTGAGGATATAACTTTATTACCTAACTTTGTAACAAGAAACAACAAGAATATATGCCAACAATATTTTTCTACTTCGGCTTGAGGTTTTTTTTCTTCACCAACGAGCACAAGCCTCCACACATACATGTACGCAGTGCGGACGGAAAGGCAAAATTCAATCTGCTTGACGGTACAATGATGGAGGAAAGCACATTGAAAGCCAAAGACCTTAAAAGAGCCAAAGAGGTAATGCAAGAAAAGCGTGAGGAGTTTCTACAAGAGTGGTACAATATTCACGGTGAATAAAAATAATGGAGGATTTGTCATGAACATCAGAAAACTTTGGTTTGCGAACAACCGCATCTATATCCAAACAACAGAGGGAGAGGAACTTTATCAGTCTCTCTATTTCTACCCGCGTCTGCTACACGCCACCCCAGAGCAACTTGCCGATTGCGAATTGTGGGACGACGGCATTCATTGGGAGGCATTGGACGAAGACGTGAGTTTTGAAAGTTTCCGTTATCCCGAAACCAAAGAACCTGCTACGGGCTTGCAGGCTGCATTCCTCACTAACCCCGAATTGAACGTGTCTGCCGTCGCACGCAGAATAGGAATAAGGCAAAGCCTGTTGGCAAGTTACATCAAAGGAACGAAAAAGCCATCAAATGAACGAAAAACACAGATACTGAATGCTATCCACTCAATAGGGCAATCTCTTATGAATGTAAATTTCTAAGCTATCGAGTAGGTGATAAACACTAATCATAGGTGTTTATCTCCTACTTTCGTGTTCACCAACTTCTCACACCACCATTAAGGCATAGGATCATACACCCAATAAAGACTCACAAACTACGCTAATTACGCGCTGGTCTGTGAGCCTTTGTCTTGAATTCCGACGCGAGACGCGTCGCCCCCATTAGAGCTTGCGTTTTGTGCTTGCGTTTTTTGCAACGCGTTTCAGACAACTTGTTTACTATTGTTGTTCAACTTGCGTAACTATCCATCGCGAACCGGCGCCTGACATCGAATAGAATTTCAAGTCGCCACCATTGCCTCCCCACATATTGAGCGACATGCCTTGGTTCTCCTTATTGGTGGTAATGCCAAAGCCGGGCTTGTCTCCTACTTCGGTAAAACGCGTGTCTAAATACCAGGTGGCAGCCTCGTCTTGGGTCCATGATGCGGCCTCGCCATGCGAACAAGGACTCAATGCGGTCAACTTGTAGGCTTCGCCAAGCGCCTTGTTATAGATGGCAAAACCATCGGTCTCATTACCCACAAAGCAGAACAACTGGTTGTCCTGGCTCGTGTCAAGCAGGGCCGTTTTTGCCTCTTTGCTACTGGTGGCGCTCCACACATAATCGGTGTTGTCGCAGCAGCTTAAACGCAGCCACTTCTCGCCGTATGTTGTTGAGAAAATAGCGCGATTGAGCGGCAGAATTACATTAGATTGCGCCCATGTGGCCACCGATAGCAGCGCGACCATGAGCAATAGGGATAATTTCTTCATGCGTTATAGTTATTAGGTTATTGTTAGGTTGTTGTCAGGTTTTTATTCTTTCACCGGGTGTTCAAGTACAGGACTTCTGCAAATATACGACAATGTGCGCGTCAATCACAACAAAAGGGTTAACAATGTTTCAAGCTACGCGCATATCGTACAATTTGTTGCAAAAACGGAGACAGCATATCTGTGTCAATCGCTTTCGGTATGACGGCGCTGGGGAGGCGTAACCTCCCAACTGGCAGCATTGTGCAGCTGGCCAAAACTCAGGTCTATGCCAGCCTCAAGCAGTTGATGCGCCAGGGCGGGCTTGCCCCTGAAGCCATGCACGGTCCATTGTGTGGTGGGACGCAACTGTTTGTGCAGACGCAGCAAACGGTCGTAGGTGCGCACAATGTGCAGTGTGACGGGCAACTGCTGTGACTCGGCCAGAGCTATTTGTGCCACAAACAGGCGTTCCTGTTCGGCAAGTGGGGCGCCACGCAAGGCATCAAGTCCACACTCGCCCAACATAATGACCTGCGGGTGTTGCAGCAGCAGTGGCATATTGGCCAACATGTGCATGCAACCTTCAGCGTCGGCCGTCCACCACGGGTGTATGCCCACAGCATACCATGCGCCGTTGCGCGGTGCGAAATGCGCGGGGTGGCGCACCCAATCCTCTGGCACGCTGATAATGGCGTTGTCGGCCT
>OLIS01001867.1_pt1 | contig 14456 bp, 14 predicted proteins | sample 1601351 | NCBI WGS metagenome assembly OLIS01 (sample SAMEA2452122, study PRJEB22498) | human gut metagenome | biome: human feces; feature: human gut; material: feces | place: Australia | collected 2012
CCGTAATCGGCAACGGTTGCGTATTCGGTTATGGTACCAAGATTGCAGGCGACTGCGTGATTGGTAACGGTGTCATCTACTCAACATCCGTAGTAGAGAACGCCAAGACTAGAGTAGGCGACTTGGCGATGATTCAGGCAGGTACCACCTTCTCTAAGGATATTCCTCCTTATATCATTGCCGGTGGAAAGCCTGTGAAGTATGCAGGTCCTAACACCATCATCATGGAAGCAGCCCAGGTTACCGAGAAGGTTCGCAAGCATATTGCGAATGCCTACCGATTGGTATTCCATGGTCAGACTTCCCTCTTCGATGCCATCAACCAGATCAAGGATCAGGTGCCAGATGGTCCGGAGATTCAGAATATTATCCAGTTCCTGGAGAGTTCTGAGAAGGGTGTTATCACCAAGATGTAAGTTTATTCTCTCTTAAATGTAATAGATGAGCTTTGTTTTCATGACGAAGCTCTACTTAAAATCGGTAAAATTTAAAGTCATACCTATTTGAATTTTACTCCGTATGTAGAAAGGACTGGCCGTGAGGTCGGTCCTTTTCCCTGTTTGGTATGTTTCTTCATCCTCCGGGCTGAAACACTGTGAATTTACGTGAAATTCATTGATGTTTCCCAAAAATACTTATTAATAACTGTTAAAGGTTCGTTTATGTCCTTATTTTTTTGTTACTTTGCACAAAATTTGGTGTATTATACCCTTTTGTAAAATGAGAAAGAAACAATATAAGCCAAGCAATCATCGTGGATTGCAGATGGCCACTTTATGTATAAGTACCTCTATGGTACTCGTTTTGTTGGGTTTTGTCATCTTTTCGGTCCTCATGGGTCGAAACTTGTCTTCGTATGTCAAGCAGAACCTTGTAGTAACAGTGATGTTTGAACAGGATATGACTAATTCAGAAGCTGTTCAGATGTGTAAAACCTTAAAGGCTCGTCCTTTTGTGAACAACTTGAATTATATCTCCAAGGAACGTGCTTTGAAGGAGGCTACCCGCGATTTGGGTGCAAATCCAAGCGAGTTTGCAGGTGTAAACCCATTCCAGCCTTCTATAGAAATCACAACCAAGGCTGATTATGCTAATAATGATTCCCTGAAATGGATTTCCAAGGAATTGAAGGCATATCCGAGAGTTACCGAGGTTTCTTATCAGCACGATTTGATAGAAAAAGTAAATGAATCTTTGGCTAAGATAAGTTTAGGTTTGCTGATTGTTGCTGTGTTGTTGACATTCATCTCTTTCTCGTTGATCAACAATACGGTAAGATTAGGTATCTATGCACGTCGCTTCTCGATACATACGATGAAGTTAGTAGGTGCTTCATGGAATTTTATTCGTGCTCCTTTTATTCGCAGAGCGATTTTGATAGGTCTGTTATCTGCATTCTTAGCAGATGCATTCTTAGGAGGATGTATCTATGCTTGGTATCTGAATGAACCTGAATTGTTGACCGTTCTCGGTTGGGAAGAACTTGCCATCACAGGTGGAGCGGTATTCCTCTTCGGAATCATTATCACTTCATTGTGTGCAAGCATCTCTGTCAACAAGTTCCTGAAGATGAAGGCAGGCGATCTTTATAAGATTTAAATTCAACATTAAACTATTATATATTCATGGATAGAAGAAATTTGGCATTTGATAAGGTCAACTTTATCTTGTTGGCCATCGGTATGGCTATTGTCATCTTAGGTTTTCTCCTGATGAGCGGTGCTGGCTCTAATGAGAATACTTTCGATATGGGCATCTTTAGTACTCGTCGTATAGTGGTAGCTCCTACAGTTACACTGATAGGTTTTCTGTCAATCATCTATGCAGTAATACGTAAGCCGAAAGACAATTAATAATTTATAATTAATATACATATTATTATTAGATGGATTTTATTCAGACAATCATTATCGCTATTGTAGAGGGATTGACCGAGTTCTTGCCTGTGTCAAGTACAGGTCACATGATTATCACCGAAAACTTGTTGGGCGTAGATATTCAGGATCAGTTTGTTAACGCTTTTACTGTCATCATTCAGTTTGGTGCTATACTCTCCGTTATCTGTTTGTATTGGAAGAGATTTTTCTATCCGGATTCAGTGAAAACAGGAGAGAAGACCTATTGGAAGGCCATGTTCGACTTCTATGCACGATTGGTAGTGGGTACTGTGCCTGCGGTGGTGCTGGGTCTTGCTTTCAATGATTTTATTGAGTCTAACCTTGGCAATGTACAGTTGGTAGGTTGGATGCTCGTTGTGGGTGGTATTTTTATGCTCTTCTGCGATAAGATATTCAATAAAGGTAGCGAGCAGACTAAGCTTACTTACAAGCGTGCCTTGACCATCGGTTTTATCCAGTGTATTGCGATGATTCCTGGTGTGTCTCGTTCTATGTCAACCATCGTGGGTGGTATGTCTCAGCGTCTTACTCGTAAGGCTGCTGCAGAGTTTTCATTCTTCTTGGCGGTTCCCACTATGTTTGGTGCCACTTGTCTGGAGGTTTATAAGCTCATCAGCCATGGTGGCGGTTCGTTGCTCACCCAGGGTAATAACCTGGTAACATTGATTTTGGGCTCAGTGGTAGCATTCGTCGTTGCCATCCTCGCCATTAAGTTTTTCATCAATTATGTCACCAAGTACGGTTTCGCAGCTTTCGGCTGGTATCGTATCGTTGTAGGACTCATCATCATCATCTGCGGTCTTTGTGGTGTAAACATGCAGATGGTGGATTAAATATTTTATAATGGATTTCAGAAAAGGAGAAATTATAGCTATCGACAAGCCTTATCGGATGTCGAGCTTCGGAGCTTTGGCGCATGTACGCTATCTGCTCAGCAAGAAACTTGGCTTCAAGGTAAAGATAGGACATGCTGGTACGCTTGACCCCCTTGCTACTGGTGTCCTGGTGCTTTGTATAGGTAAATGTACCAAGCAGATAGAACAATTGCAGACTCATACCAAGGAATATACGGCTACGCTCCAACTTGGTGCCACTACGGCAAGTTATGACAAGGAGCATTCTGTAAATCATACTTATCCTACTAAGCATATCACACGAGAACTGGTAGAGGAAGTTTTGAAGCAGTTTGTCGGTGAAATACAGCAGGTTCCACCTACCTATAGTGCGGTAAAGGTGAATGGCGATCGCTCTTATGCCTTGCGACGTGCAGGTGAGGAGGTTCAGTTGAAGCCAAAGACTGTTAGGGTGGATGAGATAGAGTTGACCGACTATGATGATGAGCAGAAAACTGCAAGCATCCGTGTTGTCTGCGGCAAGGGTACTTATATCCGTTCGCTGGCCCGTGATATCGGTAGAGCTCTCGATAGCGGTGCTTTCCTGACAGCTCTCCGTCGTACCAAGGCAGGAAGTTTCTCGGTAGAGAACTGTATAGACTTCGACCGTTTCCAGGGATGGCTTGATGCACAGGAGTTGGAGGATAGTATCCTTGACAACAATCAAACGGCTTCTCATAAAAAGAATCATAAGTAATAATCAGAAAGGAGAAAAATATATAACATGAAACTATCACAATTCAATTTTAAATTGCCAGAGGCACAGGTTGCACTCTATCCACATAAGGCAAAGCGTGTCGTAAAAACAGCTAACGGTGAGCGTACTTTCGAAGTGACTCGTCGTGATGAATCTCGTCTGATGGTTCTTCACAAGAAGTCAGAGAAGATCGAAATGTACAAGAAGGATGCCGAAGGCAATGACATGGTCGATGCTGAGGGTAATCCGGTATTCTTGCAGTTTAAGGACATCGTCAACTATTTCGATGAGGGTGATACCTTTATCTTCAATGATACGAAAGTTTTCCCTGCTCGCCTCTATGGTACCAAGGAGAAGACTGATGCCAAGATAGAGGTGTTCCTCCTTCGCGAGTTGAACCAGGAAATGCGTCTCTGGGATGTATTGGTAGAACCAGCCCGTAAGATTCGTATCGGCAACAAGTTGTTCTTTGACGATGTGAACGAGATGGTAGCCGAGGTAATCGACAATACTACCAGCCGTGGCCGTACCCTTCGTTTCCTTTATGATGAGGATGGTCAGCACGATGTCTTCAAGCGTTCTTTGTTTGCTCTGGGTGAGGCTCCATTGCCACGCTATATTATCGACAAACGCGAGAACCACCATGCTACCGAGGAAGATATGGATGACTTCCAGTGTGTATTTGCCGAGAAGGAAGGTGCTGTTACTGCACCTGCTACTGGTCTTCACTTCTCACGTGAGTTGATGAAGAAACTGGAGATTTGTGGCATTCAGCCAGCCTTCATCACCTTGCATTGCGGTTTGGGTAACTTCCATGAGATTGAGGTGGAGGATCTTACCAAGCACAAGATGGATTCTGAGCAGATGATTATCGGCAAGGAGTGCTGTGATCTTGTCAATCAGACCAAGTTGGCTGGTCACCATGTATGTGCTATCGGTACCAGTGTGGTCAAGGCTACTGAGTCTGCTGTTGGTACTGACGGTATGTTGAAGGAGTTCGATGGCTGGACCAATAAGTTCATCTTCCCTCCTTACGATTTCGGTCTGGCAGACTGTATGGTTGCCAATTTCTATCATCCAGAGTCACCGCTCATGATGAGCACAGCTGCTTTTGGTGGTTATGACCTCGTCTATAGTTGCTACAAGAAGGCAGTGAAGAATGGATATATGTTCGGCTGCTTCGGCGACTCCCTGTTGATTTTGAACGATTAAGCCTATATCATGCACAAAGTATATTTGAGCTTAGGTACGAATTTGGGCAACAGAAAGCGCAATATTCGTGAGGCTATTGAAAAGATAGAAGAGCTGGTTGGTGTGGTAGAGCGCCAGTCAGCTCTTTATGAAACCAAGCCTTGGGGGTATTCTTCTCCCAACGACTTTATCAATGCCTGTGTAAAGGTGGAGACTATCTTGGCTCCTCGTCAGTTGTTGGATGTGTTGCAAGGAATAGAGAAAGAGATGGGCAGAACTTTGAAGTCGGTCAACGGTGAGTATCATGATCGCATCATCGACATCGACATTCTTTTATACGATGATTTAAAGATTGACGAACCTGATTTGAAAATTCCACATCCTTTGATGGAAGAACGTGAGTTTGTCATGGTTCCATTAAGGGAGATACTTTGCGATTACTTTTCCTGATTTGACTAGATGCTTTTTCTGGATTCAGGAATGAAAAGAAAGATTTTTTGAAAATATTCTCAGAAATGTTTTGAGGTTTCGATTATTTATTATACATTTGCAAATGTATTCCATTTCGGTGGATGTATTATATCTAACAACATGAATCGTTTCATGCTGAGTAAAAATAAATCTGTCTCTTTGTGTAAAGGACAAAACCAAGGAGAATTTTCTCCGTCTAGTAATGTATTGAAAGACATTATGTCTCCCTGTGGTGTACAAAACGGGGTGTCCCCCGACTATGTTTCTAAGGCAAGTGTTAATCAAGCTACAGATACGAAATCAACGATAAAAGCTTCAACCGCCTCTTCTACAGAAAATGTGGAAGAGGCGGTTTGGTTTTTGATGAGAGCTGCTTATGGACAGGAAAAGAAAGCCAAGGATTTTCTTGAGGCTAAAGGTATAGAGGTGTTCTTGCCTTTGCAAGAGAAGTGCTTTGTGTGTAAGGGAAAGCGAATACACCGTCAAGTTTCCTTGATTCCTAACTTCTTGTTTGTTAAAAGTACGGAGCAGGAGATGAAGAAGTATATTGGCAAGGGTGAACTCGATTTCTTCCACCATTATTATGTACCGCATATTAATTCGGGGGGGGGGAAATCGGAAAAGGCATCAAGCCTTTGGTCATACCTCAAAATCAGATGGATAGTTTTATCAAATGGCAGAATGTCGATGATGAAAACAAACTATTCATTGCCGATGACCACATGGATTTTGAAATGAATGATGTGGTCAAGATTGTGGATGGAAAGTTCGCAGGTCTAGAAGGTTTTGTATGCCGCATCAAAGGACAGTCAAGAATCGGCATTGTCGTAAATGGGGTAGGGACTATCTTTACTGCTTATATTCCAAAGGGGATGCTGGAGAAGAAGTAAACCTTGCTGTATTTTAAATTGCTTAATCAACAAAAAGTAAGATATGAAAAAGAAAATGATGGTAGCCTTAACTATGGTTTTGGCTCTTGCGAATGTTCAAGATGTTGCTGCCCAAAGCTTTTGGAAAACATTAGGAAAGGTAGCTGAGAAAGTGTTGACTACTGACACAAACAATAGTTCAACGAATAGTAGCTCTAGTAGTCTATCTAGTTCTTCATCTAGTAATTCTCTTGGTTACAAGACGGGGATAGGTGCTAGCTTTACTGCTTATGGAGTTGACTTGAAGGTAACTGGTTGCGAACATTGGGGAGAGGACGTTATCGTAAGATTGTTGTTGACCAACAATACTTCTTCTGATGTGCAACTTGGAATTGGTTCTACTGGTCCACACACGGAAAGCTATCGTGTTGCTTATAGTCCTGATGGAAAAAATCATGAGATAGAGGGCTATATTAATGGGGAAGATGCTGGTTACGTGAAGAGTTTGCCTGTAGGCATTCCTGTCAAGGGCTATGTGTTGGTAAAGAATTATGATAAGAAATATACTTCAATCCAGTCTTTGAAGTTTACCTGCCACGATGCTAAAGGTCAAGGTTCTTCTGATATTAACAAGTCGCTACAATTAGAAGTGAGAAATCTTCCTGTTACTTTTGCACAGAATACGAACTTTAGCAACATTTACTGTTCGCTTCCTACATTGTATGTTCAATACAATAATTGCACTCGTGTAGGAAATACCGTAACGGTTAATGTGGCTTTTAAAAATCTATCAAGCTCAGCTAAAGGTCTAAACATTGAATACGGAAAACATATTGCTTATGATGCGGAAGGAAATTCTTATACCCCTAAGGTGAAACTGGCAGCTCAAACTCTTCAACCAGAGATTCCTGTAAAAGCAACCTTTACAATACAGAATGTTCCTGCTAATGTTACAGGCTTTAGCTACATCAAGATTCCTTTTGAGGATAAATACTATATCGAAATGCGTAATATCAACTTCAAGTAAAGACATTTAAAACATAAGAAATAATGAAAAATATAGTTCGTTTAATGTTGGCATTTTTCTTGATGATGATGCCAAGTTTGGTAAAGGCACAAGGTGATTTGACAGCTTTTGACTTGAAAGGGAAAGTAAAGCAGTGTACTTGGGTAAATCATAAGGCTGGTTGTATCTATAAGGGATTTTCTAAAGATAACAACAAGGAGGTGGTTGTTTTTGCTCAGAATGGACGTTGCTTAAAGTGGAATGGAGGTACTTTTGTTAAAATGGGTGGTAATGCTCTTTATTCAGAATGTTCTAGGGATGCAAAAGGGCGCATTACTAGTGGAGAACTTTATACTGCCTATTATACTCCAGGTAGTGGAGAAGATACCTTTGTTTACAATGCCAAAGGTAAATTGGCAAAGCATACTTATGAGGATGGTGGTATGCTGATAGAGACCACATTTGCTTATGATTTAGATGGCTACGTTAACTCTACCAGTTCTAAAATAGAGAATTATGATACGGAAAAAACTTCTACCATAAAAGTTACTTATACCGTTCAAGCTAAGGACGCTAAAGGTAATTGGACGAAGAGACTTGCAAAGAGAATTAACGGTTCTTCTTGGGTAGAGACAAGGACTATTACTTATTATCCTTCAAAGTAATAAATTGAAGGGTGACAGCCTTTTTCTATCATAGTAAAATGACTATTGCCTTTCAATTGTGATAGTGTTATAAAGCAACCTTAAAACCTAATTCGATATAGTTATTAATGGTCTTAATAAAATAATATTATGGGGATGCTGCAAAAGTATAAACGACAGTTCCATACAAGGGGTGTTTTGGTATGGAAGGCTCTCTTGTCGTTTAATTATAATATCTTATTTTTAAGTTCTTCGCTGTGGAGCCAAGTGAGGAAAATGATGTAAATTATTTACGTATGAAACAATTCAAGTATTTGATGTTGATGCTTTTGGCTGTATTGGCTTTTGCATCTTGTGACGAACTAACTGGTGACAAAGAGCCAGAGTTTTCTGATTACTTTGATATGAGAGTAACTAGTTGTGAGCGTGTTGGTAGTAAACTTCGCATCGACTTTACTCTGAAGAATATCAGTGGTAAGGATTTGCAGAACGTAGAACTTAAAACGGTAAAAGCTGATGATGACCTCGGTAATCATTATAGTTCTGCGGATGTTGCCGTAAATGGTGGATTCACTAATTATTATAAGACGGTAGCTATTAAGAAAAAGGAGACTATAACTGGAAGTTTCATAGTGCCAGACTATGATAAGACCAATTCTTCCAAACGAGTGAATGTTACATTCCTTGCCAATGCTTCAGAATTGGACTTTTCTGGAGAGGTTGCCTTGAACAAGTTGTCTGTTACAGACAACCGTATCCTTTCTTATGGATTCCAAACCAATGACAATGGGCTGCAATTTGATGACGTAAGTTGTGTTTTTAAAAAGGAGAATAATGCAAATTTCTGCTATTTTACCTTCAAGGTGAAAAATGTTTCTTCGGTAGATATAGCAGACATTACGTTTAATTCTTGGCAATTTAAGGATAATCAAGGCAATAGCTATAATCATACAGCATACTCTCTAAATGGTAGTGATAACTATAACTATTACGTCACATTACCTTTGAAAGCTGGTCAAAGTGCTACAATTACTTGTAAGGTTGAAGGCTTCTATGCCTCTGCTTCTGTACTGAGTGGAGAAATGACATGTCGTTCAGATAGTTATCCTCTTACCGATGATAAGGTTAGATTCTTTGATATAAATGTAACAAAATAATCAAAACATAGGCGTTTAGGAGAAATCCTATTCGCCTTTGCCTTGATAGTCTTATTTAAGAAAAATGTAGATTGTTAGTGTGAATGTAAATGTCTATTAACCAATTGTTGATTATCGTATGAAAAAGTTTTTTAGAACAACGGCATTCTTTGTTTTTGTAGCTTTTGCTACAGTGATGTTCTCTTGCAAGGGAACAGGTAACAAGGCGAATGAGCAGACTGCAAATGACAGTGTGCAAGTAGCAGATACTCTTTCTGCTGACAGTGTAGCTCAGAATGCTGAGCAAGAAGTGGAGAAGGAAGACCCTACTCTGGGCGGTAAGGGTGATTTGGCAGCCTTCGACTTACATGGAAATGTGAAGAGCTGCAAGTGGAAGGACGAGTATGGTACCACCCATAATCTTGCTTTTGACGAACAAGGTAAGTGGGTTAAGTACAATGGCAAGCCTCTTAGTTCTCTTGAAGGTCATGAGCGTGATAAGAATGGTCGCATTGCTTCCTATGTTTGGGGTGAAATGGGATGTGCAGATAATCACATCTTGACTTTCGATTCCGAGACAGGACGCTTGAAGAAGATGCAAGTTGAATCTGGTGAGGGACACGATGTCTATACATATAAGTATGATAAGAAAGGTCTTCTCACCCATCGTCATCAGAAGGGAGAGTTCACAGAGATGGGAGCAGAGGAAACTGAGCACTTTGAGACCAACATGGACTATGAGTATTCATCTGTTGATGAGCATGGCAACTGGACAAAGCGTACAGGCTATGGGGCAACAGGCAGTGACCCTGCTGTAGAAACAAGAACTATTGTTTATTATTAAATTCATGATTTTTAGAGTCCTTGTGCTTGTCGCATGGACTCTAAAATGTTTATATTTATAGGATTATGATTCGATTCTTATTTTGTTTATTGTTGTCGTGTGTGAGTTTTGTATCACTACAGGCGCAAGAGTTGGTGAAGGCTTTTCGCATTTGCCATATTGAAGGGAGTATTTTTGTCAGTTTAGAACAAGAGCTAACATTTGATTTTAAGGTTAATAATGAAATGACAATTTCTGCAGTGAACTTAAAACCAATAGTTTTGAGTTTGAATGATATGAATGGCTTTGTTTATACAGAAATTGAAAAGGATAAGGTGACAGGTATTCTGCACTTGCCTACAAACAATGATGTTTATATCGAAGGAATATCTGATGGTTATTTGCTCAAAGGTTTAGCTTCTAACGAAGTAATTGCAGTATTTAATGCAGAAGGAAGAGTCGTGAGTACGCTGAAAGTAGGAGGTAATGGTAGTGTTAGTATAATTACAACCAATCTTTCTACAGGTGCATATATAGTTAAAGTCGGAAATAGAAAAACATTTAAATTTTTAAAGCCATGAGACGTCTTATTTTTTTATTTTTTGTACAGCTTACTACTTTTGTAAATTGTTTTGCACAAACTAATAGCAATGGTTTGTTTATTTGTGAAGAGCAATATGGAACAGGTTTTAATCTTCCAACAAATAATTTGTTAAAGACAGGCATTAATGCTGATGGGCAAGTTTATTTTAGATGGTATGATTCTAAAACAAAGAATGTGTTGTCTGAAAAGCTATGTTCAAATCCTCATGTAGAAATAGAACATCTCACTCAGTTCTCAGAAAAAGAAGAGCGTGAAGCTTTGATGGAAATTTTTAATGCTTTAGGTGGTGAGAATTGGACGAATAAAACCAATTGGGGAACAGATAAACCATTATCTGAATGGTATGGAATACGTGTTTATCCAAATGGAACTGGTGAATGGACTGTAACTTGGCTTGATTTAAGTAATAATAATTTGGTCGGTGAATTACCTGGCGCAGCTTTTGCTAAATTGAAAAATCTTAATAGCTTATTCCTGAATTCTAATCAAATAAGTGGTGATTTGCCAGAATGTTTGAAAAAATTGCGAAGTTTTAACTTTTGTGAAAATAAAGGTTCAATAAATGGACCGTTACCAGAACACCCTTGGTCGGACATAATGAACTATGTCTTTTATGCAGACCCTTATAGCTTGCGCTTTTGGCATTTGACTGATGACTGGAAAGTACCAGAATGGGCGGAGAAACATCCAAGATTTCGAGATTTTTGGCCGAATTTCTTAGGGCTTCCTCATGATGGGACAAATAAAGAATATCTCGATTATTGGTCTAATAAGAAAATTCCAATGACGAACTATAGGGTGGTTGATCTTGATGGCAATTTGCATACAAATGCAGAACTCTATCAAAATAAATTGACTTTAATATATTATTGGGAGTCTTGGTGCCCTTTTTCTAAAGATTTTAATAAAAAGCTAATTCCTGCTTACAATCAATTGCACGACAAAGGCTTGGATATATTAGGAATGTCTTGGCTTTGTTCTTCTCTTGCTGTTCCATGTGTAGATGATGAGACTTATCTTAAATATTTGGAAGATGCAAATATTCCATGGAAAAATTGTTCTGTTAATTGGTCTGGTGGAAATACTAGTAATAATATTGTAGCTCTTATCGGTTTCACATCGACACCATCTATTTTTGCTGTTGATGCTCATGGGAATATTGTTTTTCAATCTATAACACAAAACTACTCAGATGTTATTCCGTTTATAGAAGAGTATTTTGGAGAAAAAATAGAAGGGACGGCTTATTATACATCTTCTGATTATTCAAAAGATGGAGAGGTCTTTACTATGCAGAATGCAGATAAGGAAAGTGGGATAGATTTGGTATTTATGGGAGATGGCTTTGTTGATAAAGATATGGCTGTTGGAGGAAAATATGAGCGAAAAATGAATGCGGCAATGGAACAATTCTTTGCAGTAGAGCCATATAAGTCGTTACGAGATCATTTTAATGTAAAGGGAGTAAAGGTCGTTTCACCAAATGCTGAGTTCTTTTCGGATGCAAAACGTGCAATCTGCAAACATGATGATGCTGCTTTTAGATATGCAAAAAAAGCCTTGGGTGATGCTGCAGATAAAGCAATGGTAGTAGTTGTTTATAACGTTGATGCTTCTGTTGATCGTAGTTATACTACAATGTATGAAGATGGTTCCTTTGTGGCTTATTGTATGGATGGAGTATCAACAATACTCAATCATGAGGCAGGTGGGCATGGTTTTGCACATTTGGCAGACGAATATATAGAGTCTGGTAATGAAAACCTCACTCTTCCTACGGAACGTAAGGATGAACTTGATAAGGCTCATGCTAAGGATTGGTATATGAATGTAGATTATAACCAGGGTTCACAAAGTACTTGGAAGGATTATCTTAACGATAGCAGATACACTTCAGAAAATATCGGAAGTTATGAAGGCGCATTCTTATATGGTAAAGGTTGCTATCGTCCAACGGAGAATAGTATGATGCGCTATAATGACACTCCTTTCAATGCTCCTTCTCGTGAGGCAATTTATAAGCGTGTTATGACTTTGTCGGATCCTTCTTATAAATATTCTCATGAAGATTTTGTGGAATTTGACTTGGCAACTTCTAAGTCTGCTTCTCAAGCTAAGGGGCAGGGTAGGGAAACGGAATCTTTAGGTAATATCAATTACATGGTGAAGGCTTCCATAGAGAATCCAAATCGCTTCTCTCCGAAACGTTTCTTGCCAAAGAGTCCTGTTTTAAAGAAAGGCTCTTGGAAAGACAATCTATAATAGAAATTCCCATCATTCTTGTTTGGAGAATGATGGGAATTTTTTACTTTGTGAAATAGAAGTTTGTCTGTTTGTAACATGAGAAACTTCTATTATTCCTTTATTGACTTCTTCACTTCCTCTGCTGAAAGCCCAGCACCCTGTGCGGCTTGTTCTGCTGATAAGCCCATGGAGAGAAGGCGTTTCATCGCCCAGTCAAATCTGATATATTTTTCGTCAAACATAGAGTGTTCCTCCTTTTGGTTTAAATTCGTTGCAAAACTACGACTTTTTTCTCAAATTGCCAAATGTTTTGTCTTATTTGTGGGTGTTCAATGAAAGACAGACCTTATATCCCCTTCAATAGCATTTTCCAAAGTGGCATAACGTGGATGGTATTGCCATCTAGAGTTATGTCTTTCTCTTCATCCATCGTGATGATAAACAACTCCTTGCAATCGAAGCGTTTGGCATATGCGAGTAAGGCTTTGGTCTCTCGTTCGTAAGTGTCATCATCCTGTATATTATAGGATACTTGAATGGCTTTGCCGTGTTCAAATAGGCAAAAGTCAACCTCTATGTTGTCATTATAGTAATAAAGGTCGTCCCCATACTTCTCGTAAAGGTAGATGGCGACCATGTTTTCCAACAGGGATGTTTCGGGGTCTAGCAAGAAGAGGTTCAGTATGCCATTGTCGATGAAATAGTATTTCTTGTTAGAAATCTTGTCTTGCAATTTTGCCTCAATGTTTTCTATGGAGAAAATCATGCAAGTTTCCTTGATGTATTCAAGGTAATCTACGATAGTTTCTTGCTTGACCTTTCCTGCTACTGTAGATACGATATTTGCAAGACGATTGTAGCTTTGTGGCTGTTTTATGCTCTCAGCTAATTTCCTGACTAATACTTTTAATCCTGTAGTGTTACGTATATTGTATCTACTGATTAAGTCGCCAAAATATATCTTGTTGTATAGATTGCCTAACCATTGACGCTTGAATGATTTTTCTCGAATGACTAACTCTGGTAATCCTCCAAAGTGGAAATATTCATTGAAAGTTCGTTTGATAGGAGCGTTGTCAAGGTATTCCCACTGCTTTTCTAATTGGATGTTCTTGGATTGGAGGAATTCTATGAAGGAAAATGGAAATACATTTTGAACTATATAACGTCCGCCAAGAGTTGTGGAAATTTCTTTGCTCAACATCTTTGCATTGCTTCCAGTAATATAAACAAGGTATTTATGGTCTGCAAGTCGGCGTGCAAACTTTTCCCAACCATCCACTAATTGAATCTCGTCAAGCATGAATATCGGCTTATGGGCAAATAATTCTTCGTATGCTTGTTTGATGAGATCGAGGTCGCTGAGTTGGATGTCTGCTAAACGGTCATCTTCAAAGTTGAAGTAGAGAATTTCTTCAATGGAATGGCCTTGCTGTAATAGGTCATGTATGCGTTGGTATAGCATATATGACTTACCAGCCCGGCGAAGACCTACCAATACGTAGCATGAATGAGGTTCAAATTCGACATTGCGTCTAATGAAACTCAATTCTTTTACCATTTGTTGGTTCTCTAATATCAATTTCTTAGCTATATTTTTATCCATATTATAGTTTTTTACTGAAATATGGGTGCAAATATACAAAATTTCCTTTATAAGGGGAAGGAAAATACCAAAAAGTTTCCTCTATAAAGGAAACTTTTATATAAAATCTTTCCTTTATAAGGGAAATGTTATATTTATTCTACTTCGCTCCAATCAATAGTCAGGAAACTACAATACCAGCCATGCTCTTCAAGCGATCCCTCGGGGACCACGTGATGGGGAACTGGTGAACAAGAGACGGGCAACGATTGCCCATGAGGCGGGCAACGAGTGCCCAAACAGATAGCTACAATTTGGGCAACATATTGATGACTTTTCTTCCTTATTATATATAGCCGTTTGCATAGTTTGCACTTTTCTAAATAAAAAAATCC
>OLIS01001869.1_pt1 | contig 14451 bp, 8 predicted proteins | sample 1601351 | NCBI WGS metagenome assembly OLIS01 (sample SAMEA2452122, study PRJEB22498) | human gut metagenome | biome: human feces; feature: human gut; material: feces | place: Australia | collected 2012
AGCGTCTCTGTCACATAATATTGCAGCACCTCGCCATGGAAAAGGCAGAAATCCTTCACATGAATGCCTTCATACATATCCTTCATTTCTTCTACTTCATAGACAGGATTGGTCTCCTTCTCTGAATCTACGAAGTAATGTATCCGCACCTTGCTGTCCGGTCTGGTTCTGTACTCCACGAAGTATTTATTCCTGTAATAATGCAGCAATACAACCTGATCTGACAGTTCCTTGAAGAACGGAAAATAAATGCCTTTTCTCAGAAATTCACCTACGAATACAGACATGATATCTCTGGCGACTTGTGCCTTTTTCTCCGGATTCTCTGACCAGAATTTAAGCAATGCCAGCTTCACCGGTGTCTGTGCCTCTCCACTCTTACGGTATCTGATATAGATCTGATCAAATATACGGCTGTCTGTAATCGCATCCTGTACAAAATATGCATACGCCGCGTCATCAAGGAGTTCCTGAACCAGTGTATCATCATGCTCCGGACTGACTGCGTAGGATAGCAGTATCTCATCCTTCTCAGGAACAATCACATGGGTAAAACGCATTTGCCCAAGAATGCGATGCATGATATCATCAACCGGTAATTCCAATTCTACTGCTGATTTCCAGATGTTACGAAGATGCGTGGTCTGTCCTTCATAATACATCATCAGATACTGTAGAATGTTCTCATCATATTTCATATTCTTATAAATATAATAGGAAACATTGATGAGGAAATCTTCTCTGGTAAATTTGCTGGCTACAATACGTTTACTGATCAGTCTGGCTATGGATTTCATGTTCACACCGCTCATGCCATACCGCTTCACCCACTGATATGCCTTATCAAACATCCCTCTGGATATCAGGAATCGTATGAACTCTGCTCTTTCATCTGATTCCATGGTATCAGCCTCTATTTCATCCAGATAAGTATCCAGCTCACCAATCATGTCATTTTCATAGTAAAAACGCAGCAGTTTAACACGGATCTCCTTCTTGAAGCTCTCTATGACCTGTTCTGATTCTGCAAGATGCTTGAACCGGAACACGTTGTCCTGAGTAATTGTCACATAGTTCGCATCCTGTTCGCACAGATACATGTCAAAGCTCAGTCTGCCCTCTATGGATGGTCCTACGAAGCTTAGCAGCCTGTCTGTCTGCATCAGCTGCCTGTTGGTATAGGCAATTCTCCTGGTAAAACGGCTGCCTTCTGCGTCCTGTAGAAAAAGCCGGTATTCTGAACCATAGATAGGAATAAGACATGTACAGTCCATCACCGGATAACTGTTCTCACCGTTAATCCTCTCATACACTACTACTACAGATGTAATCTTGGGATTATCCACCGTAATCCTGTGCATGAACAACAGCGGGGCAAATGCATATGCAGTGTCATCCCGGAGCATCTGTGGCGCAAGTATATTCTCATATAGGAACGCCAGATCTTCATTCATATGGCCAAGTCTGATCTGATCTACCACGAATCTCTCCATGGCAATCCGGTAATTCCTCTCCAGATCCGGATCTTTGTCCCGGTTACGCACTACATAGGCATACAGATACGCATTATGCTCATAATCCAGATTGCTCTGATAGGCAAAATACATCAATACCATTTTAGGCAGTATGATCGTCTTATCTCTGATATCCAGCGACATCATATAATATTCATACAGTCTGGTCACTCTTACCTCATTGGCTACTCCGAGTGCATACCATTGAAAATACTGTGTTCCCTGCTTCTCACCCAGAATCAGAAGTCTGCAGATTGCCGTGATCGTCTGTGGTGACTGATTGGTTCTGTATACCTCACATAATGTTCTGAATAAAAGATTGGAATATGTCTTCAGTCTGGCGCACAGATACTGCACCTGCTCAATCATATTCGCATCCAGCATCTGATACCTGGCAGCATACCATATTACGTTCTGTTCAAATTGTCCCAATTCCAGAATAAAAGATGGATGGCTCTGGAAAAGAAGTACTGCCTCGCAGAACAGAATCGGACTGGAACAGCCTAATTTGAACTGTTTCTCCAGAAGATTCCATCTGGCTTCCGGATTTCTGATATATTCCTGATCCAGATATAACAGAAACCAGGCAAGATACCACTGGGTCTCATCCCGTCTGTATATCTGCTCAATTTCATCCGTTACCGCCTGTAAATAACTCTCATCCTTGTTGAGCAGTGTCTCCAGATACAGATAGTAACACTTGACAAGCATGTCGCTTTCTTTGCCAAAAGCATCCGGCTCCAGCTTGTCCAGCCAGTACCTAGCTTCATTATATCGTTCCCTGGTTGTCAGAATCTGTACCTGATACAATTGTGTCATAAGATCATCCGGATTCAGATCCTGAAGCTGTCCTATCGCCTCAGCTGCACGCTCTACCCATATATTCCTCGTAATCTTATGGAATTTCAGTTCTATGTAATTCTTCATGAGCGCAATGACAGCTCTCTTCTCCTGCCTCTTCTGCTCTGCCCTAAGTCCCCCCTCCTGCATCATGACCTGAATAGGTATACTCATCTTATGACAGGTATCCTCAATAATCAGTCTGCCCTTGTTTATTCCATGGCGCAGTTTGGTCGCATCTATTGTAAAATTCAAACGATACAGATCATCCTCAAAATCCGCATCCATGATTGTATCATGCTCCAGAGTCAGGAAGCTGCCCTCTGCTCTTACCTGTAACTTGAGATACCCCCAGCCGGACCGTGTAATGGCAAGTGTCCGAATCTGTGAATCCATCACGTTTTCAAGCATGAAGCCTTCCATATCTGTATGATACTCTATGGCTGTTTTCTTATTGGTCTCAATCAGAAATTCTTCAACATTCTCCTCATTGCCGGGATTACGGGATAATCCAAGATATATAGTCTCAAGATCCTTATCATTTTTATGGAAAATCGTAATAAATTCCGGTGAATAGAACAGCTCTACCGCTTCTGCCCAATTGGCTTTTGCCAGATTAGCAAAATGAAAAAGGTTGCGTATACTTCCCATTGAGCTCTCAAGCTGAGGCTTCTGCACATTGATCTGATAGGGAAGTGTATATTCTCCTTCACTGCTGATAATCGTAAATTCTCCGTGCACCTGACTGCCCGGCTCCAGATTACCTGTTAAAAAGCAGTACTCAATTACAGCCTCACGCCCGCTAAAATCCGTCGTAAGACTCTGCATTCTGGTATCTGATGAATAAATTTCCCCTTTTGCCTCATCATTTCCTGTCGAGATCTGAAAGCTGCCCTCTGCACGTTCCCTGGGCCTCACACTCAATTCAAGGCTCTGACAAGAGAATTTCAGATAACGATCCTCACATTCCCAAATCCCATCTGTCATCTGCCCCTTCTTCTCCTGCATGTTTCCACTGCCCTTCCTCTTTACATCGTTTCCGTATAAACACTCATCTTTAGTATAGAATATTTGTTGACATAACGCAACAAAAAATCGAGCGGTCAATGACCGCCCGATCAAGCTTTTTATAGAAGCTTATTTAATTTCTACAACCCATCCTTCAGGAGCCTTGATATGACCCATCTGGATTCCTGTCAATGTCTCATACAGCTTCTTGGTAACAGGTCCCATCTCGTCCATTCCACTTGGGAAGCAGATTTCTTTGCCATGGTCTACAATCTTGCCAACAGGAGAGATAACTGCTGCTGTACCACACAGACCACACTCTGCGAAATCTTTTACTTCATCAAAATAAACTTCTCTCTCATCTACTTCAAGTCCTAAGTATTCCTTGGCAACTACCATTAAGGAACGACGTGTAATAGAAGGAAGGATACTGTCTGACTTAGGTGTTACAACCTTATTATCCTTAGTAACGAACAGGAAGTTAGCACCACCTGTCTCTTCAACCTTGCTTCTTGTTGCAGGATCAAGGTACATATTCTCGTCAAATCCATTTGCATGTGCTGTTACGATTGCATGAAGGCTCATTGCATAGTTCAGGCCAGCCTTGATATGACCTGTACCATGAGGTGCTGCACGGTCAAAATCACTGACGCAGATAGTAATAGGCTTAGCGCCGCCCTTGAAATATGGTCCAACCGGTGTTGTCAGGATTCTGAACTGATATTCATCAGCAGGCTTAACTCCGATAACTGGATTAGAACCAAACATGTAAGGACGAACATATAAAGTAGCGCCTGAACCATAAGGAGGTACATAAGCTTCATTAGCCTTAACAACTGCCTTTACAGCCTCTACGAAGCGTCCTTTTGGAAGTGTAGGCATCTCCAGTCTCTTACAGCTGTCATGCATACGTGCTTCGTTTAAATCAGGACGGAACACAACAATACGTCCATCCTCTGTTGTATATGCCTTTAATCCTTCAAAACATGTCTGTGCATACTGGAATACACCGGCACACTCATTCAATGTAATATTCGCATCTTCTGTCAGAGCACCTTCATCCCATGCTCCATCCTTATAATATGATACATATCTCTTGTCTGTCTGGTGATAGCCAAAACCAAGAGCTGCCCAGTCAATATTCTTCTTTTCCATAACACGATCTCCCTTCGTAGTGATCAAACCTCAATCTTTTGTTACCATCCATTATTATCCTCATGATAAAAAAAGTCAACCAAAAAGGCTGTATACAACAGTCTTTTTCATAACTTTTTTGATGTTTTTTAACCTGTATTCATAAAGGGTATGAATGTAGGTTATAGTATCAGATTCTTTCATATTTTGTGAAAGTATACTCCAGATCAAAGTAGGTCAATTCATCGCTGTCTGCCGTAATATGCCATTCAGGGTCCATATCCAGATTGGGGAAATAAGCATCCGACTGATAGTTGTAATCAATCTTTGTAATATGCGCTGTGTCACAATAAGGAAGCATCTGCCCATATACGCTCTCGCCCCCTACAATATACACGTCCCTGCTGTCATAGCTCTCCAGCACTTCCAGCAATTCTTCTATGGAATGAACGACCTGTGCTCCCCTGATCTCAAGGCTGATATCCCTTGAAAGGATAATGTTGGTCCGTCCTGTCAGAGGCTGTTCCTGTGGGAATGTATTCAGGGTCTTTCTTCCATATACAATGACTTTGCCCATTGTCATCTCACGAAACATCTTCTGGTCCCTTGGAATGCTCACCAGAAGCCCTCCCCTGTTACCGATTGCCCAATTTGTATCTACTGCTGCTATTATATTCATACTGATTATTATACCTTTCCACCTATCTCATTTATCTATCTCATTTACCTGTCCCATTTATCACACAGTGCATTGATCTGATCTGCGAACTTCGCCAGATCTTTATTGGCACTTCCCTCGTTCTTATGAATCACTGCGATCAGTCTCTGTCCTGCTGCCAGCAGTCTTGTGAATACATCAGATACCACATTGGTACGTTTCTTCACTGGAACCGGAGCTGCCTCATATTCAATAGCATCCGTTATTAAATCAAATCTTGTGCCTGAATACGGCGCATATGCTTTTTGCCCATATTCTATTTTAAGACATTCTGTGAAAAGATTACATACACTGTCCTCGCCATGCACAATGAACACTCTCTTTGGCTTATTCTCAAAAGCCTCCAGCCAGGCAATCAGTCCATTCTTATCCGCATGACCGCTCAATCCTGCCAGTTGCCTGATCTGTGCACGTACATCCACGCTCTCACCGAACAGCTTCACATCCGTGGCACCTTCAATCAATGCCCTGCCCAGTGTACCAACAGCCTGATAACCTACAAACAGAATCGTACACTCAGGTCTCCACAAATTATGCTTCAGGTGATGTCTGATACGTCCTGCCTCACACATACCACTGGCGGAAATAATGACCTTGGGCTTCTCATCGAAGTTAATCTGCTTGGATTCATCACTGGTGATTGCCAGCCTTAATCCCGGAAAAGCCAGAGGATTGATGCCATTTCTGACCAGCTCCATCGCTTCTTCATCAAAGCAGCTGTATATATTCTTCTGGAAAATTCCCGTTGCTTCCACCGCAAGGGGACTATCCACGTATACTTCAAATTTAGGAAATTCAGGAACCAGATTATCAGCCTTGATCTTTCTGAGGAAATACAGCATTTCCTGTGTTCTGCCTACTGCGAAAGAAGGAATGACTACATTACCGCCATTTGCAAAGGTCTCACGAATCACAGCGGATAATTCTGCCACATAATCCAGTCTGTTCTGATCATGGAACCTGTCTCCATAGGTAGATTCCATGACTACATAATCTGCATCTTTTGTTGGAATCGGGTCTTTTATAAGCGGCTGGTCCACATTGCCGATATCCCCGGAAAAGACGATTTTCCTGGTTTCTTCACCTTCTGTGAGCCACACTTCAATACTGGCTGAACCAAGCAGATGTCCGATATCTGTAAAACGGATACTGATTCCCTCACAGATCTCTATCATGCTGTCATATGCGCAGGGAACAAGGCGGCGGATGATTCCATCCGCATCCTCCATGGTATAAGCAGGCTCTACTGCTTCCATGCCTGCATGACGTTTGGCCTTTCTGTTCTTCCATTCTGCTTCCTGCATCTGTATGTGTGCGCAGTCACGCAGCATAATGGAACACAGGTCTGCTGAGGCTTCTGTTGTAAAAATCCTGCCACGGAAGCCTTTTGCATACAAAAGAGGCAGATTACCGGAATGGTCTACATGTGCATGGGTTAGAAATACATAATCCAGCTTCGCTTCCTCGACCGGGATATCGCAGCACTCATAGGGATTGATTCCCTGCTGCATACCACAATCCACCAATATGTTCCTGCCACAAGCCTGAAGGTAGTGACAGCTTCCCGTTACCTGATGATCTGCACCTACAAATGTTAATTTCATAAAACCACCTTACTTTACCTTTCTTATTTTTTATGTCTATTCTTCTATCCGGTATGTTGCTGAAATATTCTGTCTGCTCTTATCCTTGGGTGAACATCCAAAGTATTTCTTATATGCCCGTGAAAAAGTCGAATAATTCTGAAAGCCACAGGCATAACAGGCTTCTGTGATAGTAGCCCCTTTGCGGACCAGTTCATCCGCATGCGTAAGCCTTTTGCCTGTAATATAATTACCTACCGTCCTCCCCGTTTCTTCTTTGAAGAGGTGCATCAGATAGTACTTATCCAGGAAAAAAGCCCCTGCAAGATTGTCTATGGATAATTCTTCTTTCAGATGCTCTTCTATATACTTCATAATCTGTGCAATCTTACTGTTGGGCGCCTGTGTGGCAGGGTATGCAATTCTGTCATCTATCACTGCCCTGTTAAGGTGAATCATAAATTCCAGAAAAAGCACCTGCTCATACAAGGCAGCTGCATAATCCTTATGCTCCAGGCTTGCCTGCTCCAGCTCACAGATCGTTGCATACAATCTGCTGGTCACCAGGGATTTGATACGCAGTACACTGCTGCCGGTAGACCTTGCCCGGTCAAAGCATGCATTCAGATCATACTCCTCATTACGGTAAGAGCGGATGAATTCATCAGATATATAAATGATAATCCGCTCATACTCACAATCCTCCTCTATCTGCGGACGATGCACCTCGCCTGCATGTACAAACACAATATCATAGGGCTCCAGACGATAGGAGCGCCCATCTATATGATATGTAACATTTCCTTTAATCAGAATCAAAAGCTTATGGAAGGCATGATAATGGTAAGTAAAATCTCTTAACTTCCTATCCTTCAGGTGGAAAATCTTAAAGCTGGAGTTGAGGAAACCCTTCTGTTCATATTGTTCCATCTTGCACTGTCCTTCCTTTGCTGTATTGTAACTATTGTAATAAGTATACCATACTATTTACCCAATAGTCATGAAAATTACTATAAACGTGTCTATTTTTTACATTACTTATTTTCAAAAAAATGGTAAAATAATGGTATGCGAAAATAAAGGGATACTGTGCCTAAATGCACCGCCTCACAGTAACCCTATATTCAATTACAGTGGTGCAGAAAAGAGGTAACTACATGAAATTCAGTAATGGCTGCTGGCTTCAGCAGGAAGGCTGCGAGTGCTTCACTCCACAACAGGTATATTTTAGTAAAATTGAAGAAAACAAGGTAACTTTATGTGCTCCGACCAATCGTATCACCCATAGAGGTGACACTCTTGGCGGAATCAATCTGACTCTGGTCATCACTTCTCCTTTACCGGAAGTACTGCGTGTGCAGACTTATCATCATCTTGGTGCAGTCAAGAAATCTCCGGCTTTTGAAATCAACGAAAACTGCCTGCCTCTGACTACCTCCGAGACAGAAGAATCCATTACTATCTCCAGCGGTTCCCTGACTCTGGAAATCGGTAAGAATACCTGGTACATGAAATATATGAGAAATGGCAAGGTCATTACAGAATCCAGGAATCGTGACCTGGCTCTCATGAAGACTGACTGGAAGGGTCTGGCTTATGATAAAGGCGACAACAGCGATACCTATATCCGCCAGCAGTTGAGCCTTGGCGTAGGTGAGCTTGTCTACGGTCTTGGCGAGCGTTTTACACCTTTTGTAAAAAACGGACAGTCTGTTGATATCTGGAATGCAGACGGTGGTACAAGCACAGAGCAGTCCTATAAGAATATTCCGTTCTATCTGACTAATAAGGGCTATGGTGTATTTGTAAATCATCCTGAAAAGGTGTCCTTTGAAGTTGGCACAGAAATGGTAACAAAGACTGAATTCTCCGTTGAGGGCACTTATCTGGATTATTTCCTTATCAATGGTCCTACTATGAAGGAAGTTCTGGAGCGTTATACCGATATCACCGGCAAACCATCTCTGCCTGCACCATGGACATTTGGGCTGTGGCTCTCGACATCTTTTACAACCAATTATGATGAAGAGACTGTTATGAGCTTCGTAAACGGTATGCTGGACAGAGGTATTCCTCTTAGAACCTTCCACTTTGACTGCTTCTGGATGAAAGAATTCCACTGGAGCGATTTCTTATGGGACAGCAGAGTCTTCCCTGATCCTGTTGGTATGCTCAAGCGCATCAAGGAAAAGGGCTTAAATATCTGTGTGTGGATCAATTCCTACATTGGCCAGGAATCCGTTCTGTTCAAGGAAGGTATGGAGAAAGGCTACTTCATCAAGCGTCCTAACGGAGAAGTATGGCAATGGGATATGTGGCAGCCCGGTATGGCTATCGTAGATTTCACCAATCCTGCCGCATACAAGTGGTTCCAGGATAAGCTGGAAATCCTGCTGGATATGGGCGTTGACTGCTTCAAGACAGACTTCGGCGAGAGAATCCCGACAGATGCTGTCTACTATGATGGTTCTGATCCTAAGAAAATGCATAACTATTATACATATCTGTATAATAAGTGTGTATATGAACTGTTAGAGCGTAAGCGTGGCAAAGGTCAGGCAGTACTCTTCGCCCGTTCTGCTACAGTCGGTGGTCAGAAGTTCCCTGTACACTGGGGCGGTGACTGCTGGTCCGATTATGAATCCATGGAAGAAAGCCTTCGCGGCGGTCTGTCCTTATGTATGTCAGGCTTTGGCTTCTGGGCTCATGATATCGGAGGTTTCGAGAATACTTCTACCGCTGATGTATACAAGAGATGGGTTGCTTTTGGTCTGCTCTCTTCCCACAGCCGTCTGCACGGAAGCACTTCTTACCGTGTTCCATGGGTATATGATGAAGAAGCAGTTGATGTCGTTCGTTTCTTCACACGCTTAAAGGCAAAATTGATGCCTTATCTGTACAAAACAGCCATCACAGCTTCTAGGACAGGTATCCCCTGCATGAGAAGCATGGTTCTGGAATATACAGAGGATAAGATGTGTAATTACCTGGATAAGCAGTATATGCTGGGTGACAACCTGTTAGTTGCTCCTATCTTCAATGATGAGAGCCGCGCTGAATATTATCTTCCGGCAGGTATCTGGACCAACTTCTTTACCGGTAAAGAATACAAGGGTGGTACATGGGTTGAAGAACAGCATAGTTATCTGAGCATTCCACTTATGGTTCGTGAGAATTCCATCATTGCAATCGGTGCTCATGATGATAAGCCTGATTACGACTATGCTGATTCCTGTGAGCTTCGTGTCTATACATTACTTGATGGTGTCAAAGCAGAAACTACTGTATACGGCATGAGTAATCTGCCTGAATTAACAGTATCTGCTGCCAGATCAGGCCATACCATCCATGTAACAGCAGAAGGCTCCAAGCCTTACACAATCCGCATGGTAAATATGCATGCTGCAGAAGCAGTAAATGGCTTCGTTGTCATCGAAGGCAATGACTCCATTATCACACCGGATGCAAATGCAAGCGTAATTGAAATTAAGTTTTAGTTCATAAAAATGCCGATATATAGTTTCCACAAGGGCTATATATCGGCATTATATTATACACAGGTCAATCTTTATAATGAACCATATCATATGGATAATAAGGTTCGTTTCTTAAATCCTTGTCATCAAGCTGCAATATTTTAGCAACTGCTCCAGCTTCAAAGCTCCAATAACCATAATATATATTCTGTCTGCTTTTATGCGCTTCATAACAGCCACAGTCTTTGTTGTACCAGTCATTCTTCAAATACTTTTTCAATAATTCTGTTTTATTCCCCTGAAATACTACCTTCTGTAATATAGAAAAATTATTTGGGAAAAGCATTTCTTTACTTGCTTCTGTTTGTTCTCCGTCCCATGAATCTAATAAAAAATCATACAGCCAGTCATTTATGTTTGAGCTTTTTAACATATTTTTTACTTTTTGGGCAAATGCACTATCTGCCTGAAATAAAATTCCCAAAGAAATCATCTTTAGATTTTTATTATAATATTCCGGTTCCCAGACTTCCTCCCAGTCATCTATCAGCCCCTGATATTCCTTTTCCAGTATAGACAGCTCATCGCCCTTAGAATATCCGGCTATCAATATTCCAAGTTTCAGGTCATGCATTTTAGATTTTACTGGAAATATCCTATCCTCTTTCACTTCTCCATTTTTTAATTTGTCAGAAAATTTTTTGACCCTCGCCTGTTCTTCATTTATAAATGTGTTAAAATATTTTATATCTTTTATTGTATCTCTCATTTGTGTTCTTTTCATAAATATCTTCCTCCTCATTTATATAATTTTCTGTATACTTTTTTCATTTACACTAGCAAAACCACCATGCAGAACTCAGCCCCAAATAAATACTTAATCTAATTGATTTCTGGGAATACCTAAAATATAGTATCCATGAAAAGATATTCCATTTTCAAAGGGAAAATAAATATATAAATACTGTTGATCTAATCCAATATTCTGACTGCTGAAACGGTCAAAACCTTCTCCTGTCGTACCTGCACTAACCTGTTTCCGAAACGTTTTCGCAAACAAATTAATTACATCTGAATCATGCGCATCTTCATCACTAAATTCACTATAAGTTCCCGCATATACTTCAAAATTTCCCGACTGCAGCATTTGCTGTACAACATCAATATCTGCAAAATCACTAAAGTAAATGTATTCCCCTTTTTCTATGTCTATAGTAACCGGATATTGATGCGTATAAGACGGTCCTCCTACACACGAATCTATAGAAAATACCAAGCTTATGTAATCATTATCCAACTGCAGAATATCATAATTAATTACATCTCCTGCATAGGCATGTGCATCCTGCACTTCCTCTTCCAACTGCGCAACTGCTTCCACATATGTTTTCGCATACATAGAAAATGCTGCATCTTTTAAAAGTGAGTTTGCTTTATTTATGTCTTTGTTTAGTCCAAGACTACCTTCCAATTGCGGATAATTTATCGTTACATTGTATATATTAGCTTCATTTCTTTCCCTTTCAAGCGTGTATACCTCATTCTTTACTTGTAAAGTCTGGTTATTCTCATAATACGAACCATTTTTAGTTGTGCTGGTCTTTCTTATCGCACAGCTCCACGCAAGTCCCAATAACAGTACTAATATACTGACGCATGAAATAATTTTTTTATTCATCTTCTCCTCATTCTTTTAACTGATCAGTTCATTTTGCTTTTTCATTTTCGTCTGCATACTTTATTATGTATCCACCTGGCTGATATAAAGTTTGTCCACATCATCACGGTTATAAAAAGCTGTAACCTCGTCATCCTCTTATATATCACCATGCAACAGGATTGCATAAAATGTTTTCCACTATTTAACTGCTTTTTTATACTCTTCATTATACAACCACTCACACTCTATATCACTCCATTCCCGTTCCCGAAGCACTTCGCCCGTCTCCCTGTTAACAGCATAACTTGTAAGATACTGATAATGAGTAAAAACAGGTTCATAACCATGAGTATAATAGTCTGTATAATCTGCAAAAATATAATATTCCTGATCTTCCGTCATACCTCTACATGAAAAATTTCTTACACAAGGAAACTCCTGATCTTCTGGAAACTGATATACATATACCGACTGTTCCTGTTTATATGTTCTTACAACTATTGAATCATAATCCCCCTCATCCGAATACATATAATAAAAAAGAGCTCTTGCAGCTTGTTCCTCTGGCATCTTTCCATCTGAAACATCCTCATTAAAATATAACTGATTAACCGCCTTTTCATATGCTTCACTATAAAGCAATTTATAACCTGCCTCAGTCTCTATCCATTGAGACTCCCGAAGAACTTCGCCTGTCTTCCTATTAACTGCGTAATCCGTGTGATATTCATCATAGAAGCCCTGCGAAAGGGCATCTGTTACATAACGTGTATCGTGTGCAAAGACATAATATTGCCCATCTTCTGTCCTATCTTTGCTCTGTAACATTTCATACTGCAAGTCACTTTTTTCCTGCGTTTGGTATAAATATACCATTTGTCCCTGCAGCATAGTAGAAATAACCTTTGCGTCATAATCATAGTCACAATCTGAATACATGTAATCAAAAACAGCCTTTGCCGCTTCTTCCTCTGTCATTTCAAAACCTTCCCTTTCAAGAGTGTATATCTCATTCTTCACTTGTGAAGTCTGATTGTTCTCCGTACCGTTTAAGACTACATAAAAAGCAATTAAACTTACGATCAAAATACCCGCTATTCCACAAACATACTTTTTCCTACCTTTTCCTTGATTCATCGTAATCTTTCCATTCCATCATATCCAAAATCTGCACATCCCCATTTTTATTGATACTGAAATATCCTTCTGCACTGCTAATCCACTGCTCAAACGTGCAAATATCTTCATTACATTCATACTCATCATTCTCATCATATACACCATTTCCATTACTGTCATTCCTGTAAAATCCAATTGTTTTAAACGCATTTCCAGAAAACTCAAATTTATAAAAGGAATAACTTTCCTTATTTTCTTTCGTATATCTATACACAATCTCGCCATTTTTACAAACACCATAACATTTTAATGCTTCTTCCACCTGTTCATGAAACAAAACAAACAGCACACTATTTTGATATGCAAGAATATAATAATCTCCCGATGTCTGAATATGTAACTCCGGTATATGATCTCCATTTATGTCACACGTCAGATACTTCATACTTCCATCATCCATATCTGCTATTGTTCTTCCACCAGAATTTTCCAACGCTCTCTCTCCTGACAAAAATTCATCATATGCCCTCATTGCCTCATCAGTATTTCCATGCAGCGCTTCTGTTCCAATAAAATTTTTCCCGAAAGCCTCCTCATACGTTACCATAGTAACAGGTCGGTCAAGCATTGTAAAAAAGTCTTTTGTCACTTCATCCCATTGTTCCTGATTCAAATGCCCGCTCATACTTTCATCTCCAAATATAAAAATCTCATATTCTATTCCAGTCTCACCATAATAAACAGTAAAATAAATTTCATTTTCCACTTCTCCTGTCCTATTCAATGTTTTATATCCATATCGGGTATTATTTGCACTTGTAGAATTACAATACCCTATCTGATCCGAACCAAGAAGTTCTTCATATTCGTCCAGCCAGTGATAAACCTCTACTTTTTGTTCTTCCATAAGATACTTTAATATGCAGAAACCATTTATTCCAATGTCCATTAGCAATTCTGGAAGTCCATCCCCATCACAATCAATAAAACGATATCTCGCTTTTTTTACAAATTGTTCTATAAACTCCATGTCATCTAAATCCGCTATCCCTCGTAGATGATCCCGAAAATAGACAGCCTCTTCTTCCCCATACTCCAATGGTATCTGATTTGTAATAATCCTATAAAAGTTCTCTTTATATGCCTGTTCCACCTGATCTGTATAAATCTCCCAATTAATCGGATATTCTTTTGATGAGAAATCAACTTTCTTTACCGACTCACATAGGTTTCTGCTGTCCTGTTCGTTTGTATGATTTGTTTTGTTTTCTCCTGCTCTGCTTTCCTCTGTTTTAATCTTTTCTTCCGACTGTCTGCTTCTTTCAAAATCTAAGGTTTCCGCTTTCGCACAGCTCCACGCAAGTCCCAATAACAGTACTAATATACTGACGCATGAAAT
>OLIS01001872.1_pt1 | contig 14424 bp, 19 predicted proteins | sample 1601351 | NCBI WGS metagenome assembly OLIS01 (sample SAMEA2452122, study PRJEB22498) | human gut metagenome | biome: human feces; feature: human gut; material: feces | place: Australia | collected 2012
GTCCTCGTCCTCGTCGCGTCCCCATTTCAGGTCGCTGCCGCCACCTCCGCCGCCACGAGTTTCGGCAAAAGTGGTGGCATCATCGACCATACCGAGAAACAGCATCGTCGCGCAGTGCATCACGTCTGTACCTTGTTCCGCTATGGACTGGACGAGCGAGCCGTCGAACAGTTGCCGTTCCGCCACGTCCATCTGTGCCGATACGTTCCTATACTCGCCGACCACATTTTCCAGCAGGACATCCTTGAGCAACGTGTCCACTTTGGAATGTACATCATGGGAGTATTTGTAGGCTTCCTCCTTGAGTTCCCCGGTACGTTCCTCAATGGCATCCATGTTCTCTTTCAGCTCGGCAAGCTGCCGGTCAGCCGTCTGTAACTTCTCCTGCTTATCTGCCAGTTGCCTGTTGATTCCGGCCAGTTCTTTTTCCAGACTTTTCACTTGTGCGGCTAATTGTTCAGCATCACCCTTGTTCGCTTTCAAATCCTGTTCGGCTGCCGATAGCAGGGCCTCTTTTTCGGCTTTCGACTTCTCAAGGTTATCGACCATTGTCGTAAGCCCCTTGACCCTGCGCTCTGCCAGACGGATGTCCGATTGGAGGTCAGCCAGAACTTTTTGATGACGGCTGATATTTTCCTCGATGGTCGTACATTCTTCCGATAGCATACGGCGGTATTCTTCGGTAGTCCTGTGCCGTGCGCCTGTTTCGGATATGCTTGTTCCTCTCGACATTCCCCACCTTGTATTGACTTCGGCGAAAAAGTCGGTATGAAGCTGTTTCATCCTTGCGCTGTATTCAAACTTGTCCTTTCCGGCGAATATTTCCTTGTACGCAAAGCGGCCGTCTTTGATTGGCAACAAAGTACAATGCACATGAGGGTTCAATTCGTCAAGGTGTACGATGAATGCGGCGATGTTCTGCTCGCCATATTTGCCACTCACGAATGAATAGACGTCTTTCGCCCAGCGTTCAATATCGCTTTCTCTTTTGATATGGATATTGTCCGCATCTTTCTCGAAATCCACTTTCTGCGTGCCGAATGCGAGTTCGTGCATCCGCTTACGGGAACCGCCGAAAATGAAGTTCACCACCGTGCGGTACTTCGGTTCTGCCAGTCCTTCGTTGGGGTCTTTGATTCCACGCCTCTCCAATATGTCCGCCATCCGTTCGGGAATGTTGCGGCTCGTGTCAATGGGACGTACCTTGCCTCCGGGTGCAATCTCGAAGTTCAGGTGTTTGCGTGTGGGGTCGTAATTCCCCTTATTCATAGCGTACTTTTCCGCCCTTTCACTGCGGTCACGCAAATGTTCGTTGCTTTGGGCTGCGGTGATGCCTTTCGACACCTGCATATCAAGTACCTGTTTTTGATCTGCCATACTCTTTTCGTGTTGTTTGGACAATCCGTCCTGTCCCAGCTTGCTGCTTGCCCGGACAGCCTCCCGACGGTCGATAGACGGTCGGGGTATTAGGCTCCCCCTTCCCTTTGTTTCGTGGCAGACGGGCAAGCCCGTGTGCCTCCTATAACCGGCAGGATAACCGTTAAGGGATGGAGGCGGATTGTTCGCGTTATACAATCTGTTTTCGACTCCCGGTTCAATCCACCATCGCCTGTGCCTTTGCCAGAAGCGATAAAAAAGGTTTGCGAAGCGATTTGAGGCGTTCTTGGTCTTCGTCCATGTCGAAGTCCGTCACTGATGCCTCGGTGTCGAGAATCAGCCCGGCGAGGTCTTTGGCGGACTCGATGAAAGCAGCCCATTCTTCACCGAGGTCAAACCGGAAGAAATCCACAAGCGGCGAACTGTCATCGAATCTCGACTTGTGCAGGATTTTTTGCAGGGCGGCGTGGGCGATGCAGCACAAGGCTGTTTCACGATGTTCCGTGACCAAAGTGCCGGAATGTGCGGAGGTCGTGATGGAATGGGTGTCCGAACAGTGTCCGGCGTCACGGTCGGCAATTTCAGCCTTTGCCAGACTTACGAGTTGTCCACACATTACGCCAGTTTCGGCAGCGGTCGTTTTGCCGATTACCCAATCGGACAATACCTCACGGAGCTGTCTGGCAAAGTCCGGCTGCTCCTGTGCATTGCGGGGCTGTGCTGCCTGACCGGATTGTACGGTCATGGTAATGACCACGCTTTTGGGAAGCTGGATGCGGGTCAGCAAGCCGAATGCCTCCATTGCACTCAAAAAAGAACGGACGGTAGCCCTGTGCCAATGCCACTCCGATGCGAGGTCGGAAACGGTCAGGTAGCACTGGTTGGGTTGCAGCACGTAGTCCTTCTTTCTTAAAAACGGGGAAACGAAACCTGCCAGTGATTTGTCCAACAGGTCACAGTACGCTTCGGTGCGTGTCTTGCGTTCATCCCCTTTCTCCTTGAGATATTCGAATACCTCCCTGTCTGCCAATATGGAAACAGGTATCTTTTGGTTATTTTTCATTTTCATTCGGTTTTAATGATTCATATTGTGCGGATATGTCAGTGTTGCCGCTGTCCGCTTCATGCGGCAGATTTGCGTGATGATTGTCGTGATAGGATTCTGACAGCATTCCGGGATGCTTTGCCCATCCGGAAAGTGTCCCCGTGTCCTTGCATTCGGACATGACCCGAACGGAGGGATAGAACAGGGCTGCCAGAAGAAGATAGGTAATGGTTATCGCCAAGGTGTACAGATGCGGCACAAAGCCGATGACCAGTGCGACCGATGCGAGTGTGACAAATGCACCGGGGCGGTCAAGCAACCTGCGTAACCAGTTGTCCGTCCATCGGAACGAGAACATTGCGGCACAGACACCGGTAGAGAGTAGGATTCCAAACTCACCCATATGTCCACAGGCATATACATAATGGAAAAGAAGCAGGCATATCAGCCATACTTGCACATACAGTTTACGGGCGTTGCCGCTTCGTGCCATTGCCATGTAAAAGGGTGTCATGAACCGCTTGTTGTTCTTGTACAATGACATTGATACCCCGAAAGGTATCGCGCAGAAAATGAGTAGCAGGATATTCAGTAACATAAGTAATAGGGCTTTTCGGGTATGGGAGTGGGGCGCACAATGAGTTCCAACTGGACAATACCGTATGTCGCCAGTCGGATAAGGGTTTCGGCATCCTTGGGCGAAAAGTACATGGCCGCTTTCTTGATGCGCTGCTTGAATGTAATGTCTTGCTTTCGGTAGATGGCCAAAGCCTTGTCCAGTTCGTGTTCGGGAATAGTCCATGTCGTACCCTCGGCGTGTATGCCGTTCGTCTTGAAGGCACGCAGCACCAATGTACGGGAAACGAGGTAATCGGTGCGGTCGGTTCTTGAGATGATATGCTCCTTGTAGAGATTGTCATCGGCAACCTCTATCCACGTCCGGTAGGTGTTGATGCAATAGACCATCTGTCGGTATAAACTTTCTCTCATATGAAATTCATCAGCACGTCGGACTTGTCTTTCTTGTATTTCAGGAACCCGCTTTTGGAGTGAAGTTCCAAATCGAGGCATAGGTCCCCGTACATCTGCTCCAAAGAATCATAGATGGTAACAAGGATGCTGTTTACATTGCCCTCCGTATCCGTCTTGGCGTTCATCTTGAACATCTGTCCGAAAGCGGGATTCGAGTATGCACAAGTGCTGTGACCGAATTTTTCCGTCCGCATCGGAATATGGTGGTAGAGCGTGATCAACTCCATGTCGTCCTCGAACATATCCATTACTTCGTCCAGTTCGTAAGGGGTGCGCAACGGAAACGTAAGCAGCACATAGTCGCCGTAGAACTGCGGTTCTTCCATCGTCGTCACATCGAGCAACTGCGGAAGTTGCAGGGGGACGAATGCCATGAAGTCATTATAAAAATGTCGTAACATATTCATATATTTTTCTGTTGTCATATTTTACAGCGTGTGTATGAATGCTTCCATCAGCATTCCGGGCAGCTCGTCCAAGCGGTTGTCTCCTGGGTGCAGCATCCTGCCCAACTCTCTGAAAGCGTCGGGTGTCTGCGAGGCAAGCATATCGAGTTGCTCTCTTTCTTCGGCTGAAAGCAACGCCAGGCAGAAACCGTCCAACGACGAATAAGGCTGGAGAAGCATCCAGATGTAGGCTTGTGCCTGTGCCGGTGTCTTGACTTTTTTATTGCAGATGTCGTCGATACAGGTTCGGATATTCTGAATCAGCCTGCGGTTGGTGCGCATGGCCAGATAAATCATGGCATTGCGATAGGTGATGTCGTTCCGTTCGGCGGCAAGAAATACCTGTGCGCAGCATCGTTCCGTGTCATGCGTGATGTCGGAAAGATTCTCGCCGTCGAAATCAGGCAGACGTGAAAGGAATGCCCGGTACACAGCATCCTCCTTTTCGATAAAGGTCGTCAGGTCTGCCATACAATGAATACCGTAATCAATCGTTTCAGCAAGGGTAGCTCGATAAGTGGCAAGAATATGTTGTCGGTTTCTCTGACTGACGGGCTGGTTATCCAATGAGGCAAAGAACGGCCGGATTGTTTCAGCCACACGATGCAACTCTTTGTCTTCAAGATGCGGCGAGATTTGTTCTTTTACCCACAGTATATCCTTATAAGTGCGTGTTTGAGACAGCACCATCCGTGAAAATTCCATGCGGATGGAATCATGTATCTGTTCACACTCTTCTCTTACAGTGGAATGAAGCCGGCCAAGCGTATCACATTCGAGATACAGGAATACGGAATCCCTCAATGTTTGCCATTGCTTGAGGTGTCCGGTCAATTCTTTAATGGAGAGTCTTTTCTGCCTGCGTATGTCAGACAGGTATTCCCTGTATGTTCCGGCAGGGTCATTCTTGGCTTTCGCCAATCGTTTGCCATTGCCGTTGTCGCATGACGCGCATAGGAATATGGCAATCGAAACGGCAATTATTTTGGCAAAGATTATCGGCTGTTTTAAGTTCGATTTTGATGTTTTCATACTATATTATTTCGTACTATTTAGTGCAAAACTATATATTATTTTTGATACTTCGCATCCGAAAAACCGTATTTTGCGCATTTTTTAATATCGTACTTAATAGTATGATTACCAATGAAAACAAGTGAAGATAAAAACATGAAAAATGTACGATTTTCGTTTTTTAATATAGTATGATTCAGATACTCGAATAAAACTTGTATATTTGCACTTGTTATCATGAATATTGTATATTGATATGGCAAAAGTCGGTTATATATTCGAGGCGAATTCCTACGATGCGTTTGATGCGGATAAGGAATGGATGCGCCAGTACGGGTGTGTACAAGTGGTTGAAGAATCGGTCGGACACGAGACGCTCAGACCGAGATGGAAACAACTGATGTCGAATCTTGAAAGAGGCGACGAATTGGTGGTGTCAAAATTCAGCAATGCCGTGCGTGGTTTACGGGAACTATCGGCATTGATCGAGCTATGCCGCATCAAGGTCGTGCGTATTATCTCCATTCACGATAAAATTGACACCGACAACAAATTGTTTCCGGACACGACACCGGCGGAAGTATTGGCCATGTTCGGGGCATTACCGGAGGAAGTGGCTGTTTTGCGGAAGTCGTCAGATAAGATTATACGCCTGCAGCAGAGTATCAGTATTCCGATTACCAAAAAAAGTATGAGTAAAACTGAACGGGACAAAAAAATCGTGGATATGTATAACAATGGGTATTCAATCCGTGATATTTGGAAAGAGAGCGGTGTCCGGAGTAAAAGCACCGTGTACAGCATTCTCAATAAATACAAGGTTCAGCTTAACCGAACACCGGGACGCGTGCCGGGCATCCGGAAATAGAACTTATAAATCAAATATGGATATTGAAAATCAGTAGATTACTTGCGTAATTCATTATTTTTTCGTATCTTTAAGTTGGATATAACTATAAAAAATAAGACCTATGGGAGATATTATAATTTTATTGTTGGTATTTTTGGTAGTGGGCAGGCTCTTGAGGGGCGTCTTCGGCGGATTCAGTAAAAGCAGTTTTCGGGATGACAAATAAGTTTGGATTGTTATAACAGGCGGATATTTGTTAATTTTGCACCGTATTCATTAAAATCAAGAACAATATGACAAAAGCGGAAATTGTCGCTCAGATCTCACGGCAGAGCGGAATTGAGAAAACGGTTGTGATGACTGTGGTGGAATCATTCATGGAAAATGTAAAAGAGTCGATGGTTGCGGGAAACGAGGTGTTCTTGCGCGGCTTCGGCAGCTTTGTTATAAAACGGAGAGCTGAAAAGACGGCCCGGAACATTTCGAAGAATACGACAATTAAAATTCCCGCTCACAACATCCCTGCATTCAAACCTGCCAAAGCATTTCTGAATGCGGTAAAAGAGAACAAGTAGAGTATAAAAGTACAGATGGTGCAACAACACCGTAATGAGTAAAACAAAAGCGACCCAAAGGCCGCTTTTGTCGTGATAAGGCAAGGATTATTTCTTGCCTTTTTTCGCTGGTTTGGCCGGCTTTTCAGGAGTCTCCTCCTTCTCGACGGGCGGATAGAACTTGACGGCGACTATCACGATACGGTTGTGTTTCACACCGCTTTGGTCGCTCCATTCTTCGGGCTTGAAATACCCCTCGACGGTCAGCATCGTACCCTTGGTCAGTTGGTCGAACGACCCGGTGTTCTCGTTTTTACGCCACGCCTCAAAATTCATAAAGGCGGAAACGCGTTTGGATTCCTCGCCATTATTCTCCAGTCGGCTTACTGCCAGAGGGAAACGTGCTACACTTGCGTTGGTGAACTGACGGATTTCTGCATCCTTTCCTACGAAACCGGTTACTACGAAATTGTTTTCAATCTTTTTCATAATGAATTGTTTTTAGAAGTTATTAAATCAATTTTACGCTGCCTCAAAAAGTAGGTGCAGTTAAGGGAATGCACCAAGGCCGGACGCATCAATACTCTTTATTTTTGTCCGTAGGCAAAACCGGAAGGCTCGATAAAGGAAGATTGTACGGCTGTGCCATTGGTCAAGACTTCCAAAGTCGTTCCCGTCTGCATACTATCTTTGCATCGGAAAATGATGATGACTTCGGCGGAAAACTATTCTGAAAATGAGCGGAAAGCCGTAGTTGCAGGGGAAGTGAAAGAGCAATCCGTCCACCGGCACAATGGTGCGCGTTTCGGCTGTAAGTCCGCAGAATCGGCAGGGATTTTCGTGTAATTCGGTCGGACTGAATAGAGGTGGCTACAAACAGAACACTGAACTGACAACAGGTGGCGATACCGCAGAAGGGAATATCAACGAAGTGGCGACAAAAGGCGGAACGGGGTATCGGGGTGCTGCCATGTTCCCGTCCGGCAGAAAGAATAGGGGACAAAAGGGAAAAAGGAATGATGTGCACCCCAAAGTTTGGACTGATTAATAATTCAGATAGCATGAGTTCGGTATTGTACCGGGCTCATGTTGTTTAAAGCGGTCTTTATTCGCTTGTTATTGTAGTAATTTATGTATTCCTCCAGTTCCTTGCGGAAATGATCGACAGACTCGAACTTCTGCAAATATAATAATTCTGATTTTAACAGTCCGAAAAAGTTTTCCATGACCGCATTATCCAAACAGTTTCCCTTACGAGACATGCTCTGACTAATACCTTTTTCACGCAGCCGATATTGATAGCGTTTCATCTGGTACTGCCAACCCTGATCCGAGTGAAGTATAAGTTCCGGAGTATCGGGCAGATCCTTTATGGCATCTTCAAGCATTTTCATTGTTTGGTAAAAGGTCGGATGTTCAGCTATATTATAACTTATTATTTCCCTATTATATAAGTCCATAATAGGCGACAGATAAAGCTTCTTGCCGAACAGAGAAAATTCAGTAAGGTCTGTAACCCACTTTTGATTAGGACGTTCCGCCATAAAATTACGTTTCAGCAAGTCGGGCACCACGGCACCAACCTCTCCTTTGTATGAACGATATTTTTTTAGGCGCACCTGGCATTTAACTCCACATTCGTTCATTAACCTAAGTACCGTTTTATGGTTTATAGAATATCCGCGATTGTGCATCTCTACTGTGATACGGCGGTAACCATAACGTCCCTTATGATCGTGGTATATACTTAAAATCTCGTTTTTCTCTTGTTTGTATTTATCGGGGAACTTTAACTGCTTCAGATGATAATAGAACGTACTACGCGCCATCCCCGTAACTTCCAATAGCGTGGAAAGGGTATGTTCCGGTCTTAGTTCTTCGATGGCTTTTGCCCGCTCCCGTTCTCGCGGACGATGCGTTCCTCGACTAAGACCCTCAATTTTTTTAAGTAAGCAACCTCGGCGCGAAGACGTTGGTTTTCGACTCGCAAGTCATTTTCTTCCTGTGGTTGTAGTTCCTGTTTATTAGGCTTGGTTCTCATCTTACCCCGATTATCACGGTAAAGACCGGATTCACCTTCTTCATAATAGATACGCTCCCATTTGCTCAGCGTACTCTCATTGTAAATACCGAACTTTGCCGTTGTTTCCGTTAAAGATAAGTGATTCTCGTGCATGTGCCTGATAGCTGACAACTTAAAATCGCCGCTGTAAGTATATTGCCGTATACGAAGACCTGCTTCGCCGAACTCTTTATAACGCGCAATCCAACGCGACAAAGGCGTATAGCTTATTCCAAAATGCTTGGAGGCGGACGATACGGAATGTTGGCCATTGACAACAGACAAAACTGCCGCTAATTTCTCCTCATAACTGTACTTCATAAAACACCCCAAAAGTTATGTCCAACTTTTGGGGTGCAGTTCAGAAAGAACCCTGCTTTTCGGAAAAGCGGACGGCAGCTTTTCACGAATGGCTGGTTTTTACAAAAGGATATGGCGCAGCCAAAAGAGAGAGATAGATGTAAAAAAGGGAATGCGGCGTGGCAGGAATGGAAGATTATCCCGTTCCTGCCTGTATCATCAAAATTCTGCCATGATTACCCGATGCTCGAAAATCTTTTTTTGATTACTGGGACGTCTTTGGCAGACCCATAGGTGATGCTTGCCATAGCCGAAGACGAAATAATCATCAAGACGTGTTTTTTCTTGTAGGCGTTCCATGCCGGTACGCAGTTCCGTTTCATCGGTTGAGAAAAGAATCGTGTTGATGATACGGAAGTAGAGTTCTGTTACCTCGTCACAATAAGGACAAAAGCTATGCTCAATCGTTGCTTTCATGTTTCTTTGATTTTAATTATACTTCTACTACGTCTTCTATTCGACCATACAGGACAGAGCGCAACGCTGTTTTGTCAATGGCGTAATACTCGGCGATATGTCCGTGCTGTTTTACGAAATATCGTTTGAGAACATCGGAGAAATCAAAGAAGTAGCCCATCAATGCGATACCTCTTTTGAAATGGATGCACTCTTTCACGTTTCGGGTAATCCAGTTCTTGTCTTCACGGCTCAACTTGTCTCCGTTATCAAGTTGTTCCCGTAACTGGTAAACCCTGCTGTCTTTCAGCTTCTCTAATTCGGGTACGTCCCATTGGACGAATTTCATTGCTATCTGCTGCATCGCTCTTGTATTTAATCGTAAATAATCACTTCATCACGATACTCGACCACCTCTTTGCCACTACTAAGACGCACCACTATTTTATTGCCGAAGTCGCCGACAACTGTTCCCTCAGAGTAGCCTTTATAGGGGGTAAGCAAGGTGCAGTGCGCACCTATAATTTCGCTATTTTCTTCGTATTCGTACATAAGTCATGTCATTTTACGGTTACAACTTGATATCCCATTTCCCCTGTGAGAAGATTCTGAAGCTCACGTATTCGTCTGTAAATTCGTAGGACAGAATTTTGATATAAGTTTTGTCTTTGGCTTCCAACGAAGCTATCAGTCTGTCGATTTCTTCTTCCGGATAAACCCAACGAGAGGTAAACTCCGCATCCACGCTATCGCTGTGTCTATTGACAAAGCCGTCGAAAGTGTCATCCAAGAATGCCTCTATCTTGTCGAGGTCTGCTTTGTTTTCCGTCCTTGCGTAGAAAATGTTTGTTGCATAGTTTGCCATAATCCTAAGTTTTAAGTTTTTTATTTTCCCTCTTTTAGCATTTCAGCTACTTTCGGGCTTGATTGAAAATTATGTCGCCTCAAAAGGTGTTATGGCTCTTTATGCAGGGTTTCACGACCAAATACGACCTCTGCAAAGCGGAGCGTGGAGATTTTGTCGGGAACCGTCAGGCTGTGACCTTGAATACAAGAAAGACATGACAAGTACCTTTGCGACACAATTCTCATCAGGCAGACCGAAAGTTGGGATGCGAGGATAAAATGCCTATGGCAGAAGTTACGATAAAAGGAACTTCCGTAAAATTGGGATGCAGCGAAAAAAGAAAATATCGGTGCGATTATCTTCTCTTTTGACTGTGAATATAAAAGTAAGGGGGAGAACTTCGGTAAAGGTTTAGTTTAGTCTATTAGCTTATATATATGCTAAACTAAAGTAAACTAAATATAGGCAGATATATTGGACTGCCTGTATAGGTGTTTTGAGGGAAATGGTTACCTTTGCAAAAAACAATGTTCCTTGAAAGAAACAGAGATTTGTCCTTTTTTCTTTTGGCTGTGGTTATTCATCCATAGATGACTGCAACAATCACTCTTGGCGAGAGGATGAAAATCGTGTGAAATGACTTGGAAAAATACTCAAAGTACGAACAAGTGAAGAGAAAGAAAGGTAGTGCAAACAAAAAAACAAGAAAATAAGATAATTCGTGTTTCTGTTCCTAATTTGTTTCTTGATAAAAACACATCACAATATAAACTATTAATTTACAAGATATTATGATGTGAAATTTTGAGATATAACTAAATTTACCAGTTCTTTAATGAAGTAATAACACCGTTATTCGACTGGATTTCAACTTTTTCAGTAATACCCTTCCAATCATAAATGCCTTTACCAAAATTCATACGCCCCATTGCTTCTACCAAAATATCCAGCTGGGCCCCTTCTTTCATTGGAGGAAGAATAACCGTACCTTCACCTTTTAAACGACTTAATGTAGCTAATTTCTTACCATCCAAGAAAACCTGTGCCCAGTCATGAGCCTCTGTGATTGTCAACGTCTGTTCTTCTTTAGATGCCGGCAGTGTAGTCCGGTACAAAATACTTCCCCATCCCTGATCGAACGCCTCCATTGACTGAATGTTTTCACTAATCTTTGGCTCCGGCAGATTATCAAACAGTATCGCCACTTCATTCAATTTAAATGAAGGAATGGCAATAGTCGGAATAGAATCCGGAACTTCCGGCAATGACTCACCTTCGGGTAAATAGTTACTTAACAAATTGCGTACCTCAAAATATTTGGGAGTGACTTTTCCTGATTCATTGATGGGTGCATCATAATCATAAGACGTACACGTCGGAGAGAAATTAGGGAAATTTGCTCCTCCCCAATGCCCGAAACTAGTACCTCCATGGGTCATATACAAACTAAATGAAATATTTCGGTCAAGCATTTCTTTCATTCCTTTTACCAAATCCTCCGCACTGCGTGTCTCATGCTTCGCTCCCCAATGGTCAAACCATCCGGACCAAAACTCACTACACATCAACGGTATATCGGGACGAAGTTCCTGCAAACGCTTAAATTGATCGTCAATATTGGCTCCTGTACCAAAATTGATTGTCCAAAGCAAATCATCCAATGCATTATTCTCAAAGTTCGAATTCCAGTCACATTGGAATAAAGGAACTCCTGTGAAACCTGCTTGCTTTACAATATCACGTATTTCGGCAATGTATGGTTTGTCTATTCCGAATGATCCATATTCATTCTCAACCTGTACCATAATGATATTGCCACCTTTACTAATCTGAAGATCGGTAAGCTGTTTGCCCACTTCGTTCATGAATAGTTTCACCCGTTCCATATAATACGGATCCTGTTCACGAAGTTTGATATCCTTCTTCTTTAATAACCACCAAGGCAATCCACCCATTTCCCACTCTGCACAAACATACGGTCCGGGACGAACGATCACATAAATTCCGTTTTCCTGCGCCAGCCGACAGAAAGCCGCAATATCTTTTTGACCGGTAAAGTCATATTTTCCCTCTTCCGGCTCATGAAAATTCCAAAAGACATAAAGACAAATGGTATTCATACCTAATGCCTTACACATTTTGATACGATGCTCCCAATACTCTTTTGGTATACGGGGATAATGAATTTCGGCTGCTTTTACCACAAACGGTTTTCCGTTAAGTAAAAATGTCTTGTCCCCTATTTCAAATGTCTCTTTCGAAGATTGGGAACAGGAAGTGCTGAAAACAGTCACTAATAAAATAAGCAAATACAATAAAGGTTTCTTCATTTTCTAATCTATTGTTTTCATGATACAATACTATTTCCAAATAAATCCACCATCGGTCAATGTTTCCATTCAGACCGACAGCGAATTTGCAAACCAATCAATGTGTTACCTAAAAACTAAAACTATTACCTATTGAAAACTAAATGCATTGCAAAGATGAGATATTCTTTTTATACAAAGGTCTTCAAATCGGTCAAAACAGGACAATATTCATTCAATATAGTTTAAATCTTACTTTTTAACAGCGATTTTTTTATTCATTATAAAAAAATCCCGCAAATACATTTTACAGTATTGACGGGACCAACATATATAATAAAGGTTAGTTAGTGTAATGAACCGTATGTCACATTATCCTCCTTTACGTTCTTAACGTTATGGACTTTCTTCACAAAATCGTTCACCTTATCCACATGTACGTCTTTTATAACCACATTTCTGACAGGCAATTTTGCATCTCCCTTTAGCTCATATATCGCATCAGCAGACTCACAAATCACATTTTTCAAATAAATGCCATCAATACGAGTAATACGTTCTTCATAAGTAGGAACAAGCTCCCTCCACTGATAGAGTACATCTGTATCTATTTCCAATACACGTTGCACATGCCCTGTTCTTATATTTTTCATGTGAATATTTTCAACAAACGCTCCTCGCCTATGATTTGTCTTCACAAAGAAAAGTCGTCGTACAGATTGTGGTACCTTACAATCATGCATATACACATTCCGAATGCCTCCTGATATTTCACTACCGATACCCAGTAAAGTATGCCCTTCCACAATGTTACAATTACGGATCACTATATTTTCAGTTGGTATATTCAGTCGCCATGCATCCCGGTTGCGTCCTGCCTTGATAACCACCGCATCATCACCCTGATCGAAAGTACAGTCTTCTACCAGGAAGTTATGGGTCATTTCCAGATCGATTCCATCATTATTGTGACCGTGCGCTTTTACATCCAGATTCCGGGCAATACCGCCATTACACATGTAGATATGAATAGTCCAAAATGGGCTTTCCCTAATTTTAAACCCGTCAAGCAATACATTCCTGCAACGGTTGAAATGTATCAGATGCGGACGAAGATTGTTTTCTCCCACCGCCATTTGCCGTTTCTCTACGGGAACATCCGTAGAGGCCATCGTATAGAGCTCTTTCAATGCATTCAAATGGGCTTCCGGACGTGCAAACCACACTTTCCAAGTATCCATTTTAGGTTTCAGCATGCCTTTTCCGGTAATCGCTACATTCTCACAACCAATAGCATAGACCAGCGGAGAGTAATTATAACATTCCATACCCTCCCATGAAGTCATTACAGCAGGCAGATAATCAGATGGATGGTCCGTAAAACATAACACAGCATTTTCCGATAAGTATAAGTTGACATTACTTTTCAAATGCACAGGACCGGTCAACCATTCTCCTTCGGGAATTACGACTCTGCCGCCACCTGCTTTATGGCAGGCATCGATGGCTTTAGCTATGGCAAAGGTATTATCGGCTTTTCCTCCTTCTACAGCACCATATTCTAAAATAGAAAAATCATTCTGAGGATAGATAAACTCTTTTATCGGATCCATAGGAAAAGGAGCATCAACATTCACCGTAATATATTGTCCGAAAACCGGGAATAAAGAGGCCATAAATACACCTAACACAGATAAAGCCTTTTTAAAGAATTCTTTTTGCATTCTCGTCTTATTAAAAGTCATAAACAGCTTTTAAAAAGGTCACTTACATAAAGGCAAGTGACCTTTCTAAAATACTCATCTCACCTATCCCTATTTATTGTTCAGCAGGAGTATCAGCAGCAGTTTTCCAGTAAGGATTTTGATAAATAGGAGAACTTTCAATCGTTACTCCATCAGAAGCCGTTATCAGAAATTGTTTGGCCATTATCGGCTCCAGATAATGAGCCATTTTCCATGTATAACCATCGTAGCCGTTCTGTGTCCTGCGCACCTGGAACGGGCGTACGTATTCGCTGTTGCTTGCCGGTGACATATTGGCTTTAGAGGAGCCGTCGGTGATAAGCTTTCCGCTGGCATACAGGTTCTCCATTGGAGTATTCCACAGATGAATACCTTCGGGTATATAGG
>OLIS01001883.1_pt1 | contig 14356 bp, 9 predicted proteins | sample 1601351 | NCBI WGS metagenome assembly OLIS01 (sample SAMEA2452122, study PRJEB22498) | human gut metagenome | biome: human feces; feature: human gut; material: feces | place: Australia | collected 2012
GCTTGCCGACATTATAATAGAAGCCAGACGCTGTTTTGACTGCAGACTGGATGATCCTTATCTACAGAATATGCCTTTAAAGGATTCCAATACATTTGGATCTCAGCAGATGATCAGACTCTATCTGGAACATTTTCTGATCCACCTGATCCGCCGCTATTCCAATCCGGTCGTCCTTCAGAAAAAACTTTCAAAAGTAGATGCCCCCAAAGCTACAAAAAGTAAAAGCGATGCCGAAGTTTTCAATCGTGTTACCGACTACCTGGAAAGCCATCTGAATACACATGTTACCATTGATCAGATCTGCAAAGACAATCTGATTGGACGTTCACAGCTCCAAAAGATTTTCAAAGAACACTGTGATCTCGGAATCATTGAATATTTTTCAATGCTGAAGATCAATGCTGCAAAAGAATTAATACGTACCAAGCAATTAAATTTTACCCAGGTTGCAGAACACCTTGGGTATACCTCCATCCATTATTTTTCCAGACAGTTCAAAAAGCTGTCCCAGCAGACATCCCACCAACGCACCAAACAGCACACCGGTCAGAATAGACACCGGAATATTTGCAAAATCCAGTGCATTTACATGTCCGCCCTGCGCCATTCCAATAAAAGTGGAAAACAGCACTATGACATAAATGTCATCGCAGGAAGCTCCTGCCAGGATCATCTGCGGAATACTTTTCTCCGTGCCATAGCCGTTCTCCATGAGGTGCACCATCCTCGGCACCACCACAGCAGGTGACACTGCTGCCAGTACCGCACCCATGACCGCCGCATCCACTCTGTTGATATTCAGGATCATGGGAGCAAATACTACAAAAGCAAGCAATTCACAAGTAGCGGGAACGCAGGACAGCATGACTGCGGAACGTCCTACTTTTTTCAAATCCTTCAGATCCAGAGATAATCCGGCCTTGAGAAGTATAATGATCAGCGCGATCTGTCGCAGCTGTGATGAAATATTCAGAATCGATACATCCAACAGGTTCAGCACATATGGTCCCAGAATAATTCCGGTAAACAACATTCCAATAATACGTGGCAGGTGAATCTTCTGGCAGATTGCTGCCATAAGAAGTCCCAGCAAAAAAATCAGTCCCAGTGATGTAAGCATAAAAATTTCCTCCATTTTCTCGCAGCAGGACGTTTTGGATTCCAACAAAAAGGCTGGTGTCCCCTGCATATTCTGCAGAAGTCATCAGCCAAATAAAATCCTATTTCGGCGGTTCGAAACCTAAGTTTCCGGGAGAACCTCATTCCCGATGTTTTTATTATATACTAGAAAATATCCGCCGTCAACGCATCCCCGAAATCCTCTGCTGGAATCTCGAAATCAACAATTCCCACTGCATACGGCTGCAGTACATACTGCCCGGATTCAAAGACGAATCCATCTCCCGTAATGCCGAAGGTCGGGCTTGCCGGACCATTGCCGGTACCTGCAATGTCCGCTCCATAGATTTCCTGATAGATAGTATCCATATTTTCCGTACCATCTAACACTACCAGTTTAATACTCTTCTCATAATCAGGGAAGAAGCAGTCATCCGTCGCCTGCATCTCGGCAGCTTTTTTCGTCACCAGTTCCAGTGCTTTGTCACGGAAGCTGTTTCCGAGACTGTCAAAGGTAATTTTTTCTCCCGTCTGCGTATAATAGTTTCTGTAATCCTGTATGTACCAGCCATGTGCTCCCTGATTATAACCCTCATTGCCCCATACCACGCTGATCACCTTGTCATCTGCACGGATCACCTGAAATGAAAGCTCTTCATAGCTTGTCATTCCCGACATCTCGCCCTCATAAACTGTACCGAAATCACTATTGTTGATACTATCCAAAAAAGTTTCCACATACGCGTTCAAATCCTTTTGGATCTTGTCCTGCGCTTCTTCATTACCTTCTATCGTGATCGTCGGCACCTGATAGGTATAGGTGTATTCTCTTTCCGCATTTTCCGGATCACTGCTGCCTTCAAAATCCTCTGTGGTAATCTCCACTTTGCCGGTTGCAGCAGTCTCGGTCTGCGTCTCCTGCTGCGATGCAGTCTCCGCCTCTGCATTTTCCTGCACGCTTTCCTCCACGTTCTCAATGGGGGTGCCGGTCACCTCCGGGATCACCGGAGATTCCGGACTTCCGCATGCAGTGCATGTAAACAATAGTCCTGTAAGTAATGCTGCTAATAATTTCTTTTTCATTTTATTTACCTCCCAATATCAATATATATCGTCTCTGCATCATAACTGCATCATATTCGAACAGTGGAATTTAGTCTGACACACTACATTCCAGTGGCTTGTTTGCTATACAGAAAAACAGAGAATTTCGCCATGAATTACTATGATTATAACAGAAATCCATTATTTTTTCTCTAAAATCATTCGATTTCAGGCAACTTTTAAAGACACGGTGGAATTTACCTGTGCACTGGAATTTAAAATTTCAAGTCAGCGCAAAAATAAAAACGAATGGTCCTCCCAAACCATTCGTTTTTATTTTCGTTTTCAATTTCCCGTCTTATACTTTTTCTCTTTTTATTGTGCCCGCATCTTAGTTCAGATTCAATCTCTGACCAACCTTGATCACATTCCGGTTCGTGATCTGTGCGTTTCTGCGAAGCAACTCTGTCAGGGTCATATGATTCCTCTGTGCGATCTTGGAAAGTGTATCTCCTGCCTTAACTATGTAATTACCTTCTGCAAACCATACGCTTTCGGGCGGTCTGCGCTCCGTTACTGTTACCAGATAATTACCACCTCGCTTTAACGCGAACATGGACTGTCCATTAGAAGTTACGGTAAAGGATCCGCAGTACTCCAGGCGACCCTTTTCTGCATTGTAGCGGTACAGATTTGCAGTCTTGCCTGCATTTTCCTCGCCCACATTTACATGAATATTCACATTCACGCCAAAGCTGCCGGTGTCCTTAATCGCCAGTTGTCTTGTAGGTGCGGATGTCTTAGCAGCTACAACATTTGCAGGAATATTATTGCTCGTCTGATCCACTGTCAGGTCAATGTTCTGAATCTTAGACAGATCTTTATTTTTCAGATCCTGACCACTGATACTCATTGCTACACCATTTCCGCTATGGAATGCAACCGTTACATTGGTACCCTTAATGGTATTTAGTACCTTCTGCGGAACCTGTACCTCACCGGTGCATACCATGTTCATGTTAACCGTTGCAATGGCAGGATTCTGTGTGATTTCTGTAACCTTATCCTGTACAGAACTGCTTACTTCATTCCAGTTCACAGTCTCCGGAGCGGAAGAAATGGCTGCACCGCCAGAGCCATTATCATTGCTATTGTTGTTATTATTGTTATTTTCAGGCTTACTGTCATCCTGCTTCGGTTCATCGGGTATTACAGCAATGTCCCCGGAGGTTCTTCCGGACATTCTTGCACCTACACCTTCCGGTACCTCATCGGTCAATTCAAGGAAGCCATTCATATTGATGGTACCGTCTGCATTTCTGGTAATACCACCATCCTTCAGCGCAGATGCTGTATCCAGACTCTTGAACCAGGAAGCAGTTGCCTCCTTACCATTATTATTGACAGTCTTACTACCATCAAAATAGTAATTCGTAACACCTTTGACATCTGCAGCATTCTGTGTTCCCAACAGTTTAAACTGTTCAGCCACCTTGTTGGACACCTTGTAGGATAAAATACCGTCTGCTGCAAATGCTGTATTTACAGCGGTGTTGGTGTAAAATGCTACATTGTAACTTTCGTTATCGAACGTTGTGCTACTGTATACCTTAATATCAGGGCAGCTGTTAGAGTCAATACCCTTTGCCTTATTCGCAAAAGCAACAGAATTCTTCAGTACATGAGCTCCCGGCATACTGTCGCCACCCATTTTGAAACCATTACCATTGCCGGCATTGATCTCTCTGCCATTCTCATCTAAAATATAGCCATTTTTGAATGCCACACAGTTCTGAATCGTTACCACTCCAATGGAACCACTCTGCACTTTAGCGAACAGATCCCATCCATCATCGGCATTGTATGCTGCGATACATCCGTCGAATACGTTGCCCTGACCTACAGTCAGCTTTGCAGCGAATCCATCCGCATCCTCATAACCCTTATCTGCATTCAGATAGGAACTACAGTTCAAAATTGTGTTATGAGCTGGCCACTGATTAAATTGATCAGTGCCAAGATAACGGCTGATCTGTATACCTGTGTTACCATTTTTATATGCTTTGATCTGATCCAGTATATTATGGTTACCGGATACCTGAATACCCTTCTGGGCATCTGCCGATCTGGTCACATCGAATCCCTGGAAATACCAGTAATCGCCTGCCAGTATCATACCTGCGCATTTTCCGCCAAAGTCAAATACAGGTCTTGAGCCCGCCTCAGGATCAGCGATCATATAGATCATCGCATCTGCAGTACCATTGATTCCACGTTCTACTTTTACAGTACTGGACAGATTGTAAGTTCCTTCCTTGATCAGGATCTTCTGCCCGGGTGTAGCAATCTTCACTGCTGTGTAGATGTCCATAGGAGCATCCTTGGTACCTGCTGCATTCGATTTACCATTCGGACTCACATAAATATTGTTGTTCTCTACCGTCTTATACTCTACAGTGTGGTTAATAGTCACCGGATCATAGGAAGTCATTAACTTAAATTCGCCGGGTTTGTATTCCTTATCCGGGATAAAGTTGATCGTAAATGCGTTTTTGCCATTGTTCAACTTCAGAGCTACCGTTTCCTTGGTCAATGCTTTGAATTCCTTGTTCAGGACTTCTTTTCCGTTCTCATCCTTCACGACCAGAGTACCGTCAGCATTGCCATAGTATACCAGATTATAATCCGCAGAATTGGAGAACGCAGGAGATTCTATCGTATTGATCGGATATACATATTCAATCTCTCTTTCCTCTGCTTTTTCATCATCCGCAGGGCTAATCGTCTTCAGATCAATATTGCTTACCGTAATTCTTGCATTTCTGGAAGCAAAGAATCCAACATAAATATTGTCTTTATCAATCTGGGTCAAAGAATTTCTCTCCAGATCATAGTAACGTACTTCTTTGATTACTTTGTTATCCTTATCTAAATATCTCAGATAGTAACCTGTGTTGTTTCTCTGAATCTGCAGACGGAAGTCAGCCAACAGATTCTCCAGGTTTCCGGTAGGCTCTGCCTTTTTATTCCAGTTACCCACAAGATTATAAGTGCCAGGACCATTAGTCGCCGCACCGGTCTCCAGTGTTGTGGTCTCACTGACATAACCTGCAGGCATCGTAATAGTTCCATTTTTAATTGCAGCAACATCATCTGCTGTTACACCAAGTCTGGAAATCGCACCCAGACCAAGCTTCATAGATATCTTGTTGGCAGAGCTGTCAGTAGTTACATCCTCGCCATCCCAGTAATACTCAACCTTGGTAGCAATCGCCTGATAAGCATTGTTCCAGAATGCAGTTCCATCACCATTCGAACCAACTGCATCCGCAGCCATCATACCGAAGCCTTCCTGTCCATTGGAAAGCGTCCAACTGTCTACATGAATATCTGCTGTCAAAGTAAAGTTCTCAGTCTCAGGATCAATTGCCGTATAATAGAAAGTCAGTCCATCCGTAGATCCGGGTACAATCTTACCTTTGCCACCTTCACTGTATACCGTTACCTTACCGTCATTTGCATTTCCGATAACACCATTATTCTTAGAATCCGTACTGGAACCGTATGTGGATTTGCTCCATACTCGCTGTGCCTCAGCTGTCACTGTAACAGTTGTTGTTCCGGGTTTCGTTTCATCTTCACCACGTACAGCTACTACGCTGATCGTATATGTCTTTCCTACGGTGAGTCCCTCTAAAAGTGCTGTCGTTTCATCAGCTGTCACTGCCTTTGAAACTTCGTTTTCTCCCTCTGCAGTAGCAGTTACAGCATATCCTGTCGCTTCCTTAACTGCACTCCAGACTACTTCTACAGCACCGTTGCCCTTGCTGGTCGCACTGCTTATTACAGGAGTTGCTAAAACCAATGCAAAATCAACATCCAATGTATTCTCAGCCGCCTTATTCTCTTCTCCATCACGAGTAGCCACTACACTGAATACATACTTACCAGAATTCTCCGGTGTAAATGTAACCGTAAAGTCCTTACCATCTTTTGCAACACTCTGTGTCTTAACTACAGTTCCGCCTTCATCTTTCATCGTTACCACAAGTGTATCTGCACCGTCGTAACCGACAAGACCGGTAACTTTTACTTCAATATCATTTTTATCAGTAATCTGCTTTGCACTGACCAGTGTCGGCACTTCTACGGTAGACCAGTCTGCTCTGGCAGGTCTGCTGCCGCCTGTTGTGTCAGATACCTTAGCAGAAAGAATTCTAACACCTCTTCCTGTATTCTTTCCATCCTTCGGAGAACATATCTGATACGTTCCTGCTTCCAGCTTGCTATATTTAACTTCTTTTACAGGATCTGTTCCATATACAGTAATAATTCCGGTTGTCTCTCCGTCGGGAATGACTTTTGTTCCATCGCTCTTCAACAAAGCAAAATCCGAAGTATTACTAGAACCGGTACTTGTTATGCTAATCGTTACGCTTGCGGTTCCCTGCACAGTAAAGCTTAGGGTTCCTTTTTCGGCTTTTCCTAATTCTGCTGAGTATGTGTTGCTATTTCCTCTGGTTGCGGTTCCGCTAAGTGTAAAGTAATTATCTGTGCCATACTTTCCTTCCGGTATAGCTGCCTTTTTCTCCAACTTAGAAATTATCGCATCTATTGCTGCCTCAAACACATATATTCCATCTGCGTTTTGTACCACAGGCGCAGAAGCTTCACCCGTCTCTTCTATTTCCAAGACTTCTGTCTTTTCCGCTTCCGGCATTACAACATCACCACCGGATACCGTCACTTCTCCCTGTTCTGCTAAAACTGCTTCCACCGGTTCCTTTTCCTGCACCTGCTCCACAGCTGTTTCCTCTGCCTGCACAGAGACGGGACTGGTTCCCATTCCCGACAACACCATAGCTCCTGCCAGCAGTAGTGCCATCCATCGTTTTCTTTTCTTCCTGCCTTTACCACCAAACATTTCCATACCTCCGTTTACTTCGGTTATAAGCATATATAGTGTAACCACTTACAACATTATGTACTACATACTAGCACTGTCTGATCACAATATCAAATCTATTTTGTGCAGTTTGATTATTTTTGGAAGTATTACATATATTTTTTGAGCACTTTTTAGTTATTATTTTTGCGCAGGTTTCTATTTTTCGCAAAAATGCACAGTTTTGTTATTTCATTTTTATTTTGGCAAAGTAAACGCTTTCAACATCAACTATATTAAATTCTATATTTGGGGCTTGGCAAAAGATATATAAGAAATAAAAATTTATATAAGAAAGCATTAAAATAGGTCAATAAAATAGGTTGTCTTTTCAGACAACCTATAACCATCTCTCTATTATTCCACGCCCCGCAACACAACTTTCCCCACATATTTCCGGACGAGTTCCGCCATCTGTTCCAGTTCCTCCCGCGAGAAAGCACCGAACAGTTCCACACCGCCCGGCTTAACAGCATTGCTTTCTGCTGTCTGTATCATCCGGTACAGGCAGTTATCATTCTCCTGATAACTCTGCAAGTAGTATGCAGGACACCCTTCGATCCATCTGCCGATCTCCTCAAATTCTCCCACGGTATGGATTCCCTTTACCACAGTAGTTCGGAATTCATAGGGAATTCCGCTGCTTTTCAGGATACCGATACTCTCCTCAATGCGAGAGATATCCATATGTGGCAGTCCCGCCGTCCGGGCATAATTATCTCTGGAAGCCTTAATATCCATCGCCACATAATCGATCAGGTGCTCCTGTAACAATTCCCACAATACTCCTGGCATATACCCGTTGGTATCCAGCTTAATGGGATACTCCAGCTCCTTGATCTTTTGCAGGAACTTGCGAAGGTCCCGCTGCAGAGTCGGCTCTCCGCCGGTGACGCAGACGCCCTGGAGGATTTCCTGCCTTTTCTTCAGGTAGGACAGCACTTCCTCTTCTGAGACGGAGGGCTGACCCGCAGGATCCAGTACCAGTTCCCCATTGTGGCAGAACGGACAGCGAAAATTGCAGCCTCCTGTAAAAACAGTGGCTGCAATATGTTCCGGATAATCTAATAAAGTTGTCTTGTTAAAACCATGTATTTCCATACAGTATTCCCTTCGTCCCCACAGGGACTGTATGACTCTTTCTTACGCCCTCGGTATGGCAGAATCCCGTACCACCAGTTCTCCGTCGAATACACAGTGCTGGTGCTTCGCTTTTTTCCCGATAATGTCAAACAGAATCCGGGCGGTCTCTCTCGCCATACTGTCTACCGGCTGCTTTAAAGTGGTCAAGGATGGGATAACATATTTCCCGATTTCCACACCATCAAAGCCTGTCAGGGAAATATCTTCCGGCACCTTGTATCCGGCATCGGACAAGGCTTTTCCGGCACCGATTGCCAGCATATCGGAGATTGCGAAGATAGCCGTGCACGGAATCTGCTTCTCCAGGAATTCCTTCGTCACCATATAGCCATTCTCCAGGGAGTAATCTTCCAAATCACTCCTCATAGGCAGGATCAATTCTTCTCTTACTTCTATTCCGTTATCCTTCAACGCCTTTTTATAGCCTTCCAGACGCAGCTTACCGATGGAAGCATCCGTTTTGCGGGCACAGAGGATTGCAATATCCTTATGTCCGTTCTTGCACAGATAGTCCACCATCTTGTAGCTTTCCTTGGTATCATCCACGGTCACGGAAGAATAGGTATTACGATTGAATCCCTTTGGCAGCATTCCGGTAGTGCTCAAGATAAACGGTACATGAAGCTGTGCCAGTTTTTCCTCGCTGTGGACCAGATAACCGCCAAGGAAGATAATGCCCCGAAGCCTTTTTTCCTTCACCAGCTTCAGCGCCACCTCCACTTCGTCCTCGTCGTAATCGACATGCTGCAAAACCATGGAGTAGGACTTTTCCTTGATCTCTTCTTCCAATACCTTGATCATCTGGCTGAAGAAAGAGTTGTTAATACCTTTGACCAGTACTGCAATTGCCTTGGCATCCTGACGTTTCAGGTTTCTTGCGCTGTTGTTGGGTACGTAGTTATTCTCTTTGATCACCCGCATGATCGTTTCCTTGGTCTCAGGATTGATGTCCGGGTGGTTATTTATGGCACGGGATACCGTGCTGACGCCGACACCGCAGATTCTGGCAATGTCTCTGATCGTGATTTCCTCCATGGAGTACAACCCTTTCTAAGCGTACAGACTTATCTGCCGTACAGCTTCGTCATGCTGCGGATCCGCCCTGCAAGCTCCTTTGTAAAATCTCCGTTCCCCATTCTCCACATCCAGTTGATGCCAAGCGTGGAAGGAATGTTGATGCGGGCCTCCGATCCCAGTCCGAGATAATCCTGCATGGGAATGATCGCCATATCCGCTACGCTGGACATTGCGGCACGCACAAATTCCCAGGGAATCTGCTCTCTGGGAATCGGCTCTCCGTCCGCATTTTTCAGACGCAGATAGTCGTCACAGAGCTTTTTATCAGCTCCCTTCAAGGTGTCATACCACCCCATCACAGTATCATTATCATGAGTTCCCGTATATACCACGCAATTATGTGTATAATTATGCGGCAAATAATCACTTTCCTCACGAGAATCAAAAGCAAACTGCAAAATTTTCATACCTGGATAACCGGATTTCTTTACCAATTCTATCACCGATGGTGTCAAAAAGCCAAGGTCTTCTGCAATAACTTCTTTTTCTCCCAATTTTTCCTTCATGGTACGGAAAATATCGTATCCAGGGCCCTGTTCCCAGTGACCGTGCTCCGCAGTGGGTTCCCCGTAAGGAATCGCATAATAAGCGTCGAATCCACGAAAATGATCAATACGTACCACATCATAGCGCTCAAAGCAAGCTGCCAGCCGCTGCATCCACCAGGCATAACCGGTCTCTTTATGATGTTCCCAGTTATACAGAGGATTGCCCCACAGCTGTCCGGTGGCAGAAAATGCATCGGGAGGACATCCCGCCACTGCTACCGGCTCACAATTCTCGTCAAACTGGAACAGCTCCGGGTTCGCCCAGGCATCTGAGCTGTCAAATGCCACATAAATGGGAATATCCCCGATAATCTTGATGCCGTTATCGTTGGCATAGGTCTTTAGTTTCTCCCACTGTACCTGGAACAGATACTGCTGGAACTGGTAAAATGTGATCTCTTTCGCATATTTTCTGCGATATTTGTCCATAGCCGCAGGAGTTCTCAGTTTGATATCATCCTCCCAGGCTGCCCAGCAGATACCGCGGAAGCCGTCCTTGACTGCCATGTATAATGCATAATCCTCCAGCCAGTATGCATTCTTCTGTACAAACTCCTGAAATCCCGGATCCTCTTCGATATGACTGTTGTCAAACGCTTCTTTTAACAGGCGGAAACGGCTCTTGTAGATTTTGCCGTAATCCACGGAATGAATGTCGGTACCGAAATCGTAAGCATTGCACTGCTCTGCGGTCACATAGCCTCTCGCCACCAGATCCTCCGGATCGATGAAATAAGGGTTCCCCGCAAAGGTGGAGAAGGACTGGTACGGAGAATCTCCATAGCTGGTCGGACCTAACGGCAGGATCTGCCAATATGCCTGACCGGCTTCTTTTAATCTGTCAATAAATTTGTATGCTTCTTTGGAAAAGCAGCCGATTCCGTATTTGGAAGGCAGACTGCTCACCGGCAGCAAGATTCCACTTTTTCTCATAACATAAATCTCCCGTTGTAACTTTTTCGTTTAACCCTTAACTGCGCCGGCTACCACGCCTTCGATGATGTACTTCTGACAGGTCAGATAGAAGACGATAATAGGGATAACCGACAGTACCAACAGTGCCATCATTGCGCCCAGATCCTTTGCACCATAAGAGCCTACCAGGTATTGTACCACAACCGGGATAGTTTTGTAGTTGGTACTCAGACCAATTACCAGATAAGGTAGCAAATAGTCGTTCCAGATCCACATAGCGTTCAGAATCGCTACTGTGATAGCTGTCGGCTTCAGGATCGGCATTACAACGCCAAAGAAAGTCTGCAACGGGTTACAGCCGTCGATCATGGCTGCCTCTTCGATGTCTAACGGAATAGATTTGATAAATCCACAGAACATAAATACGGACAGACCGGATCCGAAGCCCAGGTACAGAAGCACCATTCCGGGAGGGTTGTTTAAGTGAGTCATATTCGCCAGCTTAGACATCGTGAACATAACCATCTGGAAAGGTACGATCATGGAAAATACAAACATATAATACAATACGTTGGTCACACCGGTTTTTACTCTGGTCAGGTAATAAGCGGTCATGGAAGTAAACAGAATGATCGCTGCCACAGAAAATACCGTGATAAAAGCAGACCATCCGAAGGCTGTGAAGAAACCTGTTTTTTCAATACCGTTCACATAGTTGGTAAGCCCTGTAAAAGTCTCTGCGGTAGGCAGTGCGAAAGGATTGTTACTGATGAACAGTTTTCCCTTAAAGGAGTTGATCAGTACGAAGAAAATAGGTGTCAAAAATGCAACTACCAGCACACACAGGATACAAAAAATGATTACATTGGAAGTTTTTTTCTTAGTCATTATTGCTCTACCTCCTTACGTCTGGTAAGTACCAGCTGTCCCAGGGCAATGACTGCCACTACAATGAAGAACAGTACTGCTTTGGCCTGACCAACACCTTCAAATCCGCTTCTGCCATAGAAGGTATTGTAGATATCCAGAGCCAGCATAGCTGTCTTTTTGCTGGGTGCTCCAGCCGTCAATGCAAGGTTCTGGTCGAACAGCTTAAAGCTGTTGGACACGGTGAGGAACAAACATATGGTAATAGATGGCATAACCATCGGAATTTTCACTTTGAATAATGTCTGTAACGAAGTAGCTCCATCGATCTCTGCTGCTTCGATCAGATCCGTAGGTACATTCTGCAGTCCGGCTACATAAATGATCATCATATAACCGATCATCTGCCAGTTCATCAGAATGATCAGACCCCAGAATCCATAGGTCGGATTCGCCACCAGTGTTGTCTCGTATTTTAACAATACTGCGTTGATCATCTGCTGCCAGATATATCCCAAAATGATACCGCCGATCAGGTTCGGCATGAAAAATACTGTACGGAACAGGTTGGTTCCTTTGATCTTTCTCGTCAATGCCAGTGCCAGAATGAAGGCAAACACATTAATGGTGACAATGGACACTACGGAGAATTTTAGAGTAAATCCAAATGCGTTGACAAAATCTTTGTCTGCAAAAATTTTAATGTAATTATCTAAGCCTACAAATTGCGCGTTTGTAATTGTCTTAAATTTGCAAAAGGACAGATATACGCCCATGACAAACGGTATGATAAAAGCAAAGGAAAACGCGATCAGGGTAGGCAGTACAAAAATGGGAAAATATCTTTTTAATGTCTTTTGCATAAGCCTGTCTCCTTTTTTACAAACACAGGGGCCGTGGTACCACCACCGCCCCCTGTGTCTGAAGTTATATAAGATGGATTAAGTTATTGTCTTTTTGTCGATGGAGCTTAGTTAGCTGCGGTTGCGGCCTTTTCAGCTGCCCATCTTTCAACTACGGTTGTCTTTACAGCATCCCAGTCGATGGAACCGGAAGCGTACTCCAGAAGAGCTGCGCCGAAGTCATCCTTGAACTGCTGGCTAGGGAAGGAAGTGAAGTTCCATGATACAGATGTCTTGGAGGTATCTGCCATGTAACGAAGAACTTCCTGTGCCAGAGGATCGGTGGGCTTTTCGTCATCGCTAAAGGTATCGAAAGGAGCGATGAATCCAAGGTCGTTGGTTACTGCTGCCTTACCGGTCTCAGAAGAGAACAGCCATTCAACGAATGCGATAGATGCTGCCTGATCCTCAGCAGAAGCTTCCTTGTTGATGCAGAAGAAGTTCTCAGTACCGGTGCACAGTCCCTGATTCTCTTCACCTTCAACTCCGGTATAGATAGGAAGGAACTTAACATCCTCAGCCTTAACGGTGTTACCGTCTACGCCATTGATCTGGCTCCAACCCCAGTTACCGTTCTGTACCATTGCTGCCTGACCCAGAGCGAACTCAGCCATGGAGTCGTCTACAGACTTGCTTCCCAGCAGGCCGGGTGCTGTGCAGGAGTTGTTGATGTACAGATCGAAAATGTTCTTGAAGTTATCGGAGTAAGTGAACTCCAGGTTATCGGTATCGGTGATACCCTTGTCCTTGAACTCGTAGTATACAGGGATGTTAGCCAGATGAGTCTGCCATCTCCAGTCTTCACCGGGAGTCAGGGATGTGGAAGCGAATACGCCTTCAATGCCCAGCTCATCTTTCTTAGCCTGCATATCTTCTACAACCTCTTTTAACTTAGCGAAGTTGTTGATCTCATCCATGCTTGCTGCCTTAGCGCCATCCAGTGCGAAGTACTTCTGCATGATAGCGTCGTTATAAATGATACCATAACCCTCTACTACGTAAGGGATTCCGTATACACCACCGTCTTCGCCGGTGATTGCCAGGCTCTTATCCATTAACCAGCTGTACAGGTCTGTATCCTTTAAGTCTGCACAGTAGTCTTTCCAGTTCTGATAACCGATAGGTCCGTTGATCTGGAACAGGGTAGGTGCTTCCTTGTTAGCGATCTCAGACATCAGAGTCTGCTCATAGGTACCACTTGCTGCGGTTACAACCTTTACAGGAACACCGGTCTCCTCGGTATATTCCTTAGCCAGTTTCTGCCATACTTCGTCAACTTCAGGCTTGAAGTTCAGGTAGTATACAGATCCGTCTGCAGTTGCTGTCGTTTCGGCAACTTCAGTAGTTGCTACATCTGTCTTGCTTTCGGTAGCAGGGGTGGTAGCTGCTGCATCACCGGAGTTTCCACAACCGGTCAGCATGGAAGCTGCCATTACTGCACAAAGTAATACGCTTGCCAATTTCTTCTTCATAATCTTACCTCTCCTTTATGTTTGTACGGGTCACTTCATGATTCTTGCGTGTTCCCGTGATTGTTTCGGAATCGGTATCGGTATTGTTACCGGTAACGTTTCCGTTGCTGTAATTAGAAGATAGCACATTCACGAATCAGTTGCAAGAGATTTCCTGTAATTTATCGGAAGTTTGTATATTGTCATCAAATCTGCAACATTGTTTTTGTGCATTTTCACCACGGGATAAAGTGTTGATAAATGCTTATGGATAGTTTTATTTTCTGTAACTTGAGAGTTACGAGCCATGCAAAAATAGAACGGAATACCTCGGTGGGAGCT
>OLIS01001887.1_pt1 | contig 14338 bp, 10 predicted proteins | sample 1601351 | NCBI WGS metagenome assembly OLIS01 (sample SAMEA2452122, study PRJEB22498) | human gut metagenome | biome: human feces; feature: human gut; material: feces | place: Australia | collected 2012
CTTTTCCTCGATTGCCTGATGAGAACCACCACGAAGCTTCATACCATTCATTTTACGACCCGTACTCTTATCAAGTAATACAATCTCGCCAGAGTCCGTTACTACATAATCCACATCTTTATCCATTAAATAGTGTGCTCTTAATGCCAATACGACATGTCTTAAAACATCAAAGTTTTCTTTACTATATAAGTTTTCAATACGGAAATAACGCTGTGCATATTCAATTCCCTTATCGGTTAGCCAAACCTTGTTATCTTCCACAATATAATGCTCATCCTCGACTAGAGTTGTGACAAAAAAATCAGTAATCCCATACAAATTAGATTGAACACGAGGAGATCCTGAAATAACTAAAGGCATACTTGCACTATCTAATAAAACAGAATCTGCCTCATCAATAATGACATAATACAATTCACGCATAAAACGATCTTCTTTAGAATGTACTAAGTTATTCAATAAATAATCAAATCCCAATGAACCATGTGTTGTATATACAATATCCGCTGCATAAATTTCTTTCTTTTGATCATTATTTAAATGCTCATTTGTATCACGCGTAACACCAGCCTTAACACTTAAGCCCAAAAACTCATAAACCTGTCCCATTTCCTTTGCATCACGAATAGCTAGATATTCATTGGCCGTAACTAAAATGGTACTTTTACCAGTCAATCCATTTAAGTATAAAGGCATCGTTGCAGTTAAGGTTTTTCCTTCACCCGTATTCATTTCTGCCAGATAACACAAATGTAAAGCTATACCACCTAATATCTGTACATCAAAAGGAAACATGCCTAGTACACGATAATCGGCTTCACAACATACCGCAAACGCTTCTGGAAGAATATCATCTGTAGTTTCACCTGCTAATAATCTTCTTTTAAACTCATTTGTCTTATTTTTTAATTCATAATCACTAAGTTCTTTAACTTTTTTACACTCTTCTTTTACTTTACCCAAAAGAAAGTGTAATTTTTTATCAATTTTATTCATCTTACCCTTCCTTTTCTGTAATCACAAAAGAATGAAAATGCATCTTTGTCCCACCCGCATTTATAAGCTGTACACGATAGCTATATGTCTTTAAAGGACACTTAAAATCCATTTCCGGTTCACGAATAATTAATGTTCCTGCCTCATTTTCATAACGATCATAAAATACCATTCGAATTAAATACGATTCAAAATCACTCATATTTACTTGGATATGATAAGAACTCTCTCCATCAATAATTGGAAGTGATGGTTCTGTTCGCATCATCTGGTAGTTCACCTTAGAATACCATTCCTTAATAACAGTTCCAGGAGGCATCAATTCATTTTCAAATTCAATATCGTCCTTTTTATGAAAAGTAATTTTTGAACCATGTAAGTAAGTACCAAATAAATAATCATTCCAATAAATTTTCCAAAATTTACTTTCCATCTTATTCTTCACCTCGGTTAAAATCAATTTGTAAAGTTTTGTTATATTGACTCAAAAACCATTGTACAACTGACGTAGTGTCATCATTGTGACGACCATGAATGCCTTTCCCAATAATTTCAACGCTTGTATTATGAATATGAGAAAGAATTTTATGATATGCAGTCATATCATAATCATCTTCAATCATATATGCCATTTTTAATATTGTGTTATTCCAATTTGCATTATCGAATGCATCCCACATTTTACTATTAAATTTTTCAACTGAATCTTCGCTTAAATCACCACTATGTTTAGCCAATACATCTAATGATGTAGGATAACTCCATGGTCGTTTTATTCTTTCATTTGCTGCTACTGTACCTACACTCATTACAGGTTTTCCTAAAAGCAATGTATGTGGTTCTAATTTTGAACCATAATATAAAGAACCAATAGATCCCATTGATAAACCAGATATTACTAATTGCTTATTTGTAAATCCAAGTTGTTTTAGACAATCTTTTATTCCAAATATAATATTTTTTTCATATTCTTTATCTCCAAGGTAATAAGCTCCACTCTCTACACGAGATTCTGTAATCAATAAAAATGGAGTTCCCATTCTACGCATCATATTAAATCCTTCAAAACTTTCCATTGTTTTCCATCCACCAAAATAAACACATAATGGTGGTTTCATATCCCCTGGATCAAAATACATAAAAACTTCTTCTCTTTTAGACGTAACATAGCGCACTCCTCCTGGAAAAAAAGCACCATAGGATTTTCTAGAATGATGATCATGTAAGTTAATTATTTTAAGTTTTCCTTTCCCTCTTGCGAGTAAAGAAACAAAAATAGATCCATCCATTTTTTTATTTTCTATTGAAACTACCGATTCCAAATCTCTTTCGTTAAAAACCCACTGGTTTTGAACTGTAGAAATAGAGCCTGATTGAAATTGTTCAATTTTTAATTGTATGCTTACATTTGGATCCTTTTCATACTCTAACCAAAAATCAATAACTTGCTCGTTAAATAAAGGAACATTCATTTTCCAATAAGCAATTTGATAAAAATTATCGCCATATTCACCATCTAATAAAACTCCATTATACCCATTCCATGAGATAGAGCCATTAAAGTTTTGTGAAATACTTAAACTTAATGCATTAAACTTTTCACCATAGCCTGAAGAAAAAAACAATTTAATATCATCATTTACAAATTCTTGTAATGTTCGAATATCTAGTACCTTTGCACGTCTAGACGTACAAATCCAAGTTGTCCATTGATCTACTTTGACATCATCCAATAAAAACATTGTATAAGCACGAATCTTTTTTAATAAAATACGTGCTTCTTTTTCATTTACACAACGATTTAAAACACACACATCATAACTACGTTCGGTTGCATCTTTTAAATCATTTATATTATTCCACTCAACATAATCAGGAATATGAAGCTGTAAGCTTAAGTCTTCATTTCCTACTTGTAAAACACTAATCTTGTTCAACTTGCTTCATAACTCCCTTCCATTTACGAATTAAGCTAGCCGTATTATACTCTTTACCTAATTCATAAGAATAAATTACACACTTATTCCAGTTGGTAATATTATCTAAATAATAGGTTAAACAACGTGGTATCTCAGATACATCCTCAACAATAAATCCATTGTTTCCATTATGTACATATTGTGTTCTAAAAGAAACAATTTGCGGAATCGCACTACTAATACATGAAATCTGTAAGTATAAATCTGGATTCGTTGTCACATCCACCATAATACGCTGTTCACGAATACATTTAGAAGAGAAACTACACAACGAACTGAATTATAAGGGAGTGGGGCATCTTCCCAGACGGCTCACTCCCCATTAGTTTGTATTATGACTTAACTAATAAACTGAGCCCACTTTAAAAAGGGGCTCAGTTAATTATAAAATAACGAGTCAACTCGTCTTACAAAGTATCTTTGCACCCGAAGTTGAGAAGACTGGATAGAAGATTCAGCCGGCGGTGGATAGAAAGCTACTTTCAAAAACACCCTTCACCCTTCACCAATCAGACATAAACATCTAATAGCTAAGTGTTTATACGGGTGAAGGGTGGAGCCAACCCTTCACCTCTCACAACCCCAGTGTTTATCGGGGTTTCCGGCGAAAAGGTGAAGGGTGAAGGGTAAAATTGAGAGTAAGGTTTTTCACGAGCAAAACCACGCATCCTGTAGCCGGAAAGCATATTCCGAATGGCGATGGTAGACCGTCCGAAAATTTTCTCACGACGCTTCATTTTGTGCCCGGCAATGGCAAAAAGTTGCCCCAGTTGGGGGCAATATTGTGCCATAGTCAGGCAATAAGTGGAATGAGCCTCTTTTGTTAACAGAATCACTAATGCTGCTGAATCTTTTCATTCGAATATAAAGCTATTATCGTTAAACCACAGGCACTGGGAATATAGGTAGTGGTGACATAGGCTTTATGCTTTACAAACTATGGAAATGATCTATCAGCTTGCGGCGATAGATGCGACTCACCTTCACATAATCTATCGCATCAAACGGAGGATAGAAATGGCAGACATTATCTACCACCTCTATCAGATAATCCATATTGATGATGAACTTCTGATTGATCTGCACAAACTGATCGCTCAAATCGAGCAGGGCTTCGCTCTTGATATTTCGCTTCAGACGAATGACCCTCTTGTTCCCGGCAACCACCACCTCCCAACAGCGCTGTTCATGATTATACTGAAAAAGTCCGATGTCGCGCTTGTCTATCAGTTTGAAATCCAAGGTGTTGGTATAAAACAGAAACTTAGAATTCTGCTTGCGGCAATTACTCTCATCCGGATGAAGCACGAAGACGTCTTCATGGGTGAGACGGTGCATGATAGTAGCCAGATCCTCCTCATCGATTGGCTTGAGCAACACATCAAAAGCCTTCTTGCGAAAAGCTGGCAAGATATACTCATCATACGCAGTATACATCACGACACGACATTTGCCGTGAGTATGACTGCTCATCTTCTCCAGAAAGTCCAGACCCGACAAATCGGGCAACTGGACATCGAGAAAGAGTACATCGGGCTGGACCTGACTGACAAGAGACAATCCATCCATACCATTGATAGCCATGCCCCCAACCTCTACATCCTCAAACTCCCGAAGACGTTCTGCCAAATCCAGGGCAGCTTGCTTATTATCATCAACTATTACTGCTAACATAATCTGACTATTCTTTAGTATTTTACATTTATAGGTATAAAGAAGGTACACTGACATCCTAAGATCTTTCCGTCAGCATCTACCTTATTATGCATCAGGAAACTTATCTTATTCTTATTGCGTTCGTTCAGGATGGCAATAGTCTGGCGGATGATGTTGAGTCCCGTACGATGCTGAAGTGCCATCTTGGTGGCATCAAAACCAGGTCCATTATCCTCTACCGTGATACGAACATCCTCTTTCTGTCCCTTTTGCACTTGTATCGTGAGGCGTTTATCACCTTCCCAGCCCCTCAAGCCATGCACAAAGGCATTCTCTGCAAGAATCTGCACAAACATGGATGGAATTATCACCTTATCTAAATCTATGGTTTCATCTATCTGGACATCAAACCTGAAGTCGTCTTCTATAAGCTTGCTCTCTACCAGCACATATTGTCTGACAAATTCCAGTTCCTTCCTGAGAGATGTTTGCATCTAGAGAGACATGTCCAGATTAGCTCTGATCAGCTTGGTCAATTCCAACAACTCATTGGCTTCCTTATTATCAGATTTTACAATCTTGTTGTTCAAGACATTGAAAACGAAATGAGGCGAAATACGGTTTCGGGCATTGTTCAATTTCAGGTTCATGATATTGAGTTTAGCCGCCTCCTGTTCTCTGCGGGAACGAACCACAAACAAGGCTGTAGACAAAATCAGAACGAGAAGAATACCTACAATCAGATATATAAATCCCCTTGCCTGCTGGATTTCCACATTCTTATGTTCTATCGCAATGCGATAATGCAGCAGCAGGGTGTCCTGAGAAAAACGCTGCATGATTTCTACAGAACGCATATGGGTTCGTTTGTGTGCCAGGGAATCCTGCATCAGGTCATCAGCCTTCATATTCTGATAAGCTTGGCGATAGTCGCCCTTAGCCTCATAAATACTGATGACGAATCTGGAGGAGCGAGAAGTCCAGCTGGTCATTCGATTTTTCTCCAGCCAATATTCTGGCTACTGTATTCCAATCTTTTTTCTTTACTGCCTGTCCGATACGGATGGTATTGCAATAGTAAATGGCTGTCTCATCGCCATTCTTTCGCATGTAATCCTCTACTTCATCCAAACATTTATCAGATAAGTCTAATTGGTTGAGATTCAGATATACATCAGCCAGATTGAGCTTGCAGAGATACATGCTGAAGGTTTCACGCTTGTCGTGTTTTTCCAGCAGTTTCTTCAACATCAGGAATTTCTTCAGAGAAGTTTGGTAATCCTTGGTATAGTAATAATAATTACCATAGTTATTCAGGAAATAGGCCTGCAGGTTGAGCGAAAGATCAGAAAAGCTCTTTTCTGTCTGTTGATAACAGTTCAAGGAAGCCTCAAAATCTTCCAACAACAGATAGATGCGTCCCAGTCCCATATACAAGGATGCATTCTGCACTTTCGGCAATTGGAGAGAATCAGCAATGAACAGTGCCTTGCGATACCAAAGGGCAGCCTTAGGCAAGTCATTGTCGAAAACATAGGCATCTCCCAGATTGGCACAAAGATCCGGCATCAACTTAGGAGAATCGCTGTTCTTAAGCAATTCGTAAGCCTTATGATAGAGCATGATGACATCTTCTCTCTTCTTATGAAAATTATGATAATTGCCAGCCTGGCAATTATAGGCGTATGCCAAAAGGCTGTTGCGACGTGGAGATTCAGGTTGATGCTCAGCAAATTCTACGACGGGATTGATATACTGGGGCATAGAATCAGGCGAAGATGAAAGAACAAACAGCTTACCCAATCTGGACATATACTCATAATAAGTAAGACTATCAGGAGCATTCTTCATTCCATCATCTATTTTCTTACGGGCCAAACTGAGGGTTCACTTCCATAGAATCCTCAATGGAAAGCAAGCTGTTCGTATCGTCTTCACATCTATCATGCTTTTCCTGCTGGCAAGCAATCATCATCCAAGAGACCAAAAACAACCAGATTATATGTTTTACTCTTACCATTTAGTTATTTTCAAAAGTTAGTTTTTTATCTTTCTACAATTGCAAAAATACATATAATTCCTGATTTCTCCAAGCTTTTTGGTAAATTTATATCACCAATCATAAACATTTTATTTACCAACCACATTACCTGTTTACCACATATACCTATTTCTATGCCACATAAACTTTTATTTTGAATATTAATCACCTTTTTAAAACAACAGATACTTCTATCTCAGTTACCAGAAGCAGAAACTTACCTAAAAAATGAAGAAAAGATGCTGAAAAACTTATTTTTTATTGTATCTTTGCATGCGTATATCAAAACAGAAAGATTTATGAACAACTACAAGAATATTAAAGCCAAGGTCTTAAGAATAGATGAAGAAGAACATAAGTTCGTCATCGAAGTGGAAGACAAAATTTATAAAATAGGACAGATTGACTTCCAAAGAAGGCAACCCATGCCCGAAACCCTAGACTGTCTGATGGTAACCACCCACCTGGGCAAGGTTTTCATTGCTCAAAACATAGAACACCTCATGAGACAACATTACAAGGAATATGATGAGGTGGACTTCAAAATTAAAATGACTGTAGGCGATTGCTATCACCTGGAAGACCAATATGGCTTCACTGCCATACTAAAACGAGATACCATTATCAATGCGGCTCTTACCCCAAGAGTAAGATGTAGAATTACCAAATTCCGCCAGAAACTGATGGAAGTACAACTGGTTGACGTCTTGGGTGCAGAAAAATCAGAATTTTCACTCTCTGATCAAGATTTTCGCAATATCATCGGTGATGAAAGCTGGAACACAGAAGAATTCAGGAAACTGATGCTCGGCGATACACCATCCGAAATATTCGACCTGGAGTGCCATCGATGGATAGCTGGTATTTCCGGCAGTCTAAGCCAGGATGAACTGCAGGCTCAACTGCTGGACATTCATACTCATTGCATGGAAACTCTAGAAAGCAAGTATCTGCTTCCACGCTGTCAGGAAGCAGAACGCATTCTGCTGGAACAACGCTTTACTGATATCATAGAACTGCTATCCTACTATATCCAGGCTATCGAAATTCTGAAAAACGGTATGGCAGAAGATACTATCAGTCATATTCTTTCTACCCTATCCACTTGTGCCTACATCTATCATCCACGCAAGCAATTCTGCATCATGCAATGTATCTTCATGCTCGACTTCTCGATTATGGAGAAACATATCAACACGATTCTTGCCACTCTCCGCAGCCAGGAAGTATATCTCTGGAACAGAAAACCTTTCCAGATGCAATGGCTCAAACTGCTACAGGGATACGTAGACAATATCTATAGCCAGACCGACCGACTATCGAGCGATACAACCACTAAGGAGACGATGATACAAGTACTGATCATCGAGCTGATACTTGGCAGAAATGCTACTCACAAGATTTACGACACCTCCCTGAACCAAGCCATACTCTACCGCCTGGTATCATTGATGAACGTAAGCGATTCTAACAAGACACTGCAGAGAGCTTTCCTTTCACTCTTTACCCAGGCAGAGTTTGATGCAGCCCTACCATTCAACAGCGATGATGCCTTTGTACTGGCAAACATGCTCTGCTCGCAGAACAACGATACAGTGGAAAGCTTTGAACCAGCTAAATATGAGAGCGATATGGCATTACTGTCTATTAACGAGCAAGCCATCACCATACAGCCAAAAGACCTGGATAAGGAAAATCTCTATATGCCCCTCTCTGCCCGTATGGGACTCTGGCACGGAATTTCTGTCCGACTCGATGAAAAACCACCGGTAAAACTGAGAGGTAAGGTGGGCACCACTATCGAGCATTACAAGGAGCTATGGGAGTATATCAACCACTCGCTATTCGTCCAAAAGCGCAAGACATCCAAAAAAACGAACAGAAAGCTCTATATCGATGATGAAACCATGATCATCGTGACCCGACAGCTCCCTGGACAACTTCTCTTCGAATGCAAGATTGTGGAAGATGGTTGCGAAGGAATGGGTACGCTCGATGTATTAAACGACGTAGTACCTTTCTTCCCAGGCGATGTCAATATCCAATCCTTCGAATACCAGAAAATGCCGCTATTGCTACGTGCTTATGTAAAAGACGTAAAGAGCGACGGAAGCTATGTCTTTGCCATGCGCGACATGATAACCGAATACGAAGACGATGTGAGAGTGAACGACTTGTTCTACAACTCTCGCCTCACCTGCCTGCTCTTCAATCAGGTGCCTGGAGTTCCCCGTATTCCAGCCGTCAGCAGCGAAGGTTTCTCGGTCTCTATCTGTCCAGCTCCTGGCATGAGCCTCAATGACTTGAAGAAAGGCATGATTGTAGAAGTAGACAACATTACCGAAGGTGCCAACGAATATCTCTATGGTACTTTCCTGAGAGAATCGCCTGAAAGCAGATTCAGCCTTGCCGATGCATTCCATCAACTGATGCTGGGATATGCAAACCATGAAGTATACAATCCTAAGGAAGAGAAGGACGAATTGGCTAATGCCGTTTCCATGAACGAAGTATACGTATCAGAACTGATGGCCATCATCGATGCCAAGGCAACACTGGAAGAAGATAACATCAAGGCCTATAACTATCTCAACTTCTGCCGATTACTTGCCATCATGCTGGATAGCAAAGAACGCATAGGATATTATGACAGCCGACTGACATTGCTGGAACTTCTCAACGACTTTGCGGCATTGGATAAGGTTGATACCAAGAAAATCAATCATATCGCAGAAACAGAGCCTGAACTATTCGAACGCAATGCCATCCTGCGCCACGACTTCATGCAACTGCGCATCATCGGCTGTCTGGATAGCGAGGAACATTATGAAGAGCTATACCGCTGGAGCAGTCTTACAGAAGATCCTCATCTGCAACAGCTTGCATCGCTCGTTCTCTCCCATAATTTCGTCAAGAAATCGGGACTGCTCACCCAGGCGGGCGACATTCTCGACAAGATTCGTGCGCTCCTGAAGCTACAGAAATCTTCTTCCAACAAAAAGAACTATGGCAAGGAAGACTTCCATACAGAGTTCAAGACCTCTATCGTATATCCAGAGAACTCCATGCGAGTGGATGTTACGGCACAGACAGTGAAGATTATGCAGGAAATCTGCGCCTTCCTCAATGCCGAAGGTGGTCATCTGTATCTGGGCGTATCCGACATCGGTTACGAAATGGGATTGGAAGAAGACTTGAAAAACCCACTCTTCAAGGGATCTAAAGACAAATATGAGATATATGTCAACAACCAGATTGTTTACTATCTCGGACAGGAGGCTGCCCACTATGTACATACTCACTTCGACGAGGAAGTAAGCAATGCCGTACTCATTATCGATATCGAGCCTTGCCCTACCCCAATCGCCGTGGGTTGTGAATATTTCGAACGCATGGGAACATCAGCACGTAAGGTAAATGCCACCTACAGAGAAAAGTTCCTTGCCATCAGAAAACAATGGGCAGAGGAGCATATTCCGCATCTGGCAGTAAACACTACTCCTTCTGCTAATATCGTAGACACTGCCCAGAATGAAAAGAAAACTAAAAACATCGGCAAACATGTAGAATCTGCTCCTATCACAGAGCATATCCAGACTTCACGTCTGCGCAACAATGCCCTGCATGATTATGAAGACGGTTACCGCCCAGTTACTGCCGTCATCTGTCTGATGGATACCGACGAATATAAGGTACTGGATGACGATGACTGGCAAGATTATCGCCTGAAACTTGCAGTACACGAAGACGAAGAAGAGGGATGGCTCATTCTGGTATACGAGAGCGGCAGAGTATGCAAGGTTTCCATGGCAGAACTTCTGCAACGAGAACGCGGAAGGGAATTCAAGCGTTTTGCTGGTGAAAAACTCATCTTTGCCTCTATCGCAACAGATAAGGATACGATATGCGTTGGCTTTGTTGACGGCAAGACCAACCGCTATGTAAGATTCGACGATGTAGAAAAATTCGAGCATACCAAGATGCAAGCCGAAGGTACTCTACCAATGGATGTGCCTAACGCTGGTGTTCACTATGTAGAAATTATCAGTAAAGATCTCGTTCCGGTAAACAGAAACATCGGTAGAAAGACCATCGGCTGCATACTGAAGACTATAGAAGGAAAAAGATGTATGGAAGTTCTTCCAGACTGTAAGATGAAGTAAAAAAGAAAAAGAGCTAACTCAATAATAATTTATAAGAAATGGACTCATTATATTTACTACAATTTGCATGCCTCATCTTCATGCTTATCAATGCCCTCATTCTGGGCATTAGTCGTCTACATGTACAATGGCTAAACAAACGATACGAGCAATCTCGCTGGATGATATTTGCAGCCATGATAGGACTGGGCATACAGTATGCCTTACAGATGTACTTTGGCTTCAGAGCTATGGGAGAAGACATAGGAACTATTATCAATCTCCTGGTCTATACCCCCTGCTTTACACTCATCGCCATGGGAATATATAATGTAGAGACAACAGAGAGCAACCGCAAAAAAATGAATCTGGTTTGCTCCTCTTTCTTTGCAGCCATCATCGCTGTCTTAGGTCTCAGTTTCTATCTAAAGGATGGATGGCACATCGGTCCTTGGATTTATGTACTGCTGACCCTTTTCATGGGCAATGTGGTGTATTGCATATATATGATAGTTGTACAGATACGCAAGAGAAGAAAGATGCTGGAAATGATGGCTGCTACCGATATGCTGCCATACGTAAGATATACTCATGCTGGCGTATTGCTCCTCTTCTTCAACGCTCTGGTCATACCTTTTGCAATGCTCTCAACCACCTTATTATATATAGTAGGACCTTTTGGACTGATAACTGTGATCTTTTTCAATCTCAGCTATGCTGCTCTTGCCAATAATTACATTCCGACAGAAAATCTCTTAATCAGGGAAGAAGAAAATACTGCCATGAAACTAAAGAAAGGTTCGGATATAAAAACAAGCGAAGAGCAATATGCCATCGCTACAGATGAAACAGAACCTATCGTCCAGATTTCAGAAGGACGCAGTATATTCATTCAAAAAACTCTAGATGCATGGTGCGCCCAAGTGGGATACAAAGACAGTTCAACCAATATGTTGACATTGTCTCATTCACTGAATATCCCCAAAAATGAATTGACTCAATTCTTCGACCAATGTCTGAAAACCACATTCAGAATATGGCTCAGCGATATTCGCTTTCATGCAGCCAAAAAGATGATGCAGGAATATCCCGAATATAACAACGACATCATTTCTGTAGAATGTGGTTTTACATCCCGTACACAGCTCTACCGCCTCTTCAAGACAAAAGAGGGTTGTACTCCAACGGTTTGGAGAGCAAAGAATGTGGAAATAACAAAATAGGAAGTTCGTATGGCTCATTTTGGCAATATATGTTAGAAGGAGTGCACCGTTTTTGGCGCACCCTCTTCTAACATATATACTTCATTGTCTTGTTATTTCATGATAACCTTCATCGTCTTGTTTCCACGCTTTACAATGTTTACTCCCTTCTGAAGGTTATTGATACGGCGGCCCTGAAGATCATAATATTCTGCCTTTCCATCAGTCACTGCATTCAGCTGATTGATAACCGTTACAATACCATCAATATGGAGACTATACATTTTGGCAGACTGTGTTGGTTCTGCATTGTTGACTGCAAGATAAGCACTAAAAGGATAAGCACTTACATTTGAATCCTGGTCAACTTCCAGACACTTCTTTGGATTCATCAGCTTATCATCCTTCAAGATGAAGCAATGATTCTCCTCATCAGAAAAGTCTTTCTTAACAAAAAGACCTACCAACTTGCAGGACTCATCTTCAGAAATGATAACAGACTTGGCATCAGGCTCTATCTGAACCTCCTCTGCAGAAAGCTTCAGTTCGCTTACTCCCTCTTTCAGCTTGAAAAGCAAAGGAGTTCCAGCAGGAATTTCTGTATTTTCATCATAACCAGTCAGTGTAACACTAGCCTTATCTTCATCTATGGCATTAATAGAATAAGAAATCATATCTTTATTGGTTGCAAAAGCAAACGGCAAGCAGAGGGTTCCCCACTTGGATTCAGAAGAAACAGAACGCTCGTATGAAACATTAAGTGCCTTGAAAGGCTCATACAAAACAAAGTCGTCATCGTTAGCAATCTTCAAATCTTCAACTTCTAAATTCTTACCAGCAGCTCCAATCATCTCGTTACCATATCTACCGACAATCTTCTTGAAGTAACCGGTAGTATAGTTTGCATAGTCCTTGCTAATACTATTAGCATCAAACTCTATGGCACCCTTGAGAGAGATACTGCCAGAAAACATATCCTTACAAGTTCTCACAGATGAAGTAACAAATCTATATCCTGCATAAATTGTGGCAAGATTAGGACAGTTTGAGAACATCTTATTCATATTTGTCACCTTCTGCGTATCAAAACCAGACAGATTCAACAAAGTAATGGCAGAACAGTTATAGAACATATAAGCCATATCTGTTGCACTTCCTGTATTAAAGCTGGAAAGATCAAGCGATGTAATACCAGAACAATAAGAGAACATATAATTCATCTTCTTTACCTTTTGAGTAGTGAAACCAGAAAGATCAAGCGATGTCAGATTAGAACAATAAGAGAACATATTTTCCATATTCTCAACATTCTGTGTATCAAAACCAGAAACGTCAAGTGATGTTAGCTTCACGCAACGATTGAACATCTGCGTCATTGTCTTTACTTTCTGGGTATTGAAGTTCGCAAGATTCAATGAGGTAAGAGCAGAACAGTTAGCGAACATATAAGACATATCTGTTACGTTTTCTGTGTCGAAGTTGGAAAGATCAAGCGCAGTGAGACCAGAACAACTATAGAACATAGAATTAGTAATTGTCACTTTCTGCGTATTGAAATTAGAAACATCAAGTGAAGTCAACTTAGAACAGCCATAGAACATGCATTTCATATTCGTCACATTGCCAGTGTTGAATTTTGAAACATCAAGAACCGGGAGCTGCTCACAGTTATTGAACATATATTGCATATCCGTCACATTCGCAGTATTGAATCCAGAGACGTCTAGACCAAGAAGCTTACGACAACTATCGAACATGTAAGCCATATTCGTCACACTCTCAGTATTGAGATTTTCGATACCTTCAATATTAGATAGACTAGAGGCTTGTTTGAACCAAAAAGAACAATTCACCGGACGTGCCTGAGCGAAACTCTCTTCAAACACGACTTTCTTAATCTTGAATCTCTTATTATACCATGCAGGAACCTGTTGACCAGAATATGCATGGTAATCCATACCATACGCATCCTTAGGTTTCGCTGCATCATACTTAAAGGTTAGCGTACCTTTGGCATCCAATACCGCATAGGCTTCTGATGTCTGTGCCGATACTCTACTACTCCATGCAGGCACTAACATGATCACTACCACCAATAATAAAAAGGTGAAGAACGAACTAATACTAAAGTAATTTTTTGTCTTCATAAGATTGATTTTTTTTGTTAATATTTGATTTTGGTAATAAAGCAGAAAACTTTCCACAGGGCAAAGATAGTGATTTTTTTCGAAACAGACAGTTTCATTCCTAAAGAAAATAGTTTCATTCCTACCAAATAGGTGTAGCTTTCCTAGGAAAGCTACACCTATTTGGTAGGAA
>OLIS01001891.1_pt1 | contig 14316 bp, 6 predicted proteins | sample 1601351 | NCBI WGS metagenome assembly OLIS01 (sample SAMEA2452122, study PRJEB22498) | human gut metagenome | biome: human feces; feature: human gut; material: feces | place: Australia | collected 2012
AATGCCACAGCAGCCTCAACAACAATTTGCACAGCCACAACCGATGCCACAGGCACAGCAAAAGCCGGTGCAACAAGTTCAGCCACAGTCGGTGCAGAATCAAAATACAAATACAGGCATGACCGGAAATCCATCAGTTCCACCACAGATTTTGGAGAACATGACAAAGGCCGGTAATTTTGGAGAGACTACAGTGCTTGGAGTCGGTTCAGAGGCTGGAGAGACCACTGTTTTGGGAGCATCACAGGCTCAGATTATTAAGCCTTATCTGCTCAGAATAAAGAATAATGAGAGAATAGAACTCAACAAGCCGGTATTTAGAATAGGAAAAGAAAGAAGCTATGTGGATTATTTTGTGAGTGACAATACAGCGGTCAGCAGAAGCCACGCAAATATCATTAACAAGGACAATGAGTTTTATATTGTTGATACCAATTCAACAAACCATACATATGTGAATGGTTCGATGATTCAGAGCAATGTGGAGACTAAAATCGAGCATGGAACAAAAATCAGACTGGCGAATGAGGATTTTGAATTTTTCATGTACTAATAAAAAAAATCACAGGATAAATATTACATATATTGAGGAAATGGCATGGATTACGAAATTGCAGCCCAGACAGATGTGGGAACAGTCAAGAAAACAAATCAGGACAGCATAATGATGAAACGTATTTTTACCAATCTTGGGAATATGGTTTTTGCAGTATTGTGTGATGGTATGGGAGGTCTTGCGAAGGGTGAGCTTGCCAGTGCTACGGTCATAAGAGCATTTGATAAGTGGGTCAACGATGATCTGCAGATGATTTGTCAGAATGGACCCGGATATATTAAGGATTCTGTAATCAGGGCACAGTGGGAGAGTATAGTAGCAAATCAGAATCAAAAAATCAAACAGTATGGAGCAGGTCAGGGCGTTAATCTTGGAACCACTGTAGTAGCGCTTCTTGTCACTGACAGGAGATACTATCTGATGAATGTCGGTGATTCAAGAGCATATCTTGTAAATAATAAGCTCATACAGCTTACTAAGGATCAGACATTTGTAGGTAGAGAGATAGAGCTGGGTCATATGACAATAGAGCAGGCTAAAACAGACCCGCGCAGAAATGTGCTTTTACAGTGTGTGGGTGCTTCTGAGATTGTTAATCCTGACATGTTTTTTGGAGATGTGCAAAGTGGTACGGAGTTTCTGCTTTGTTCGGATGGTTTCAGACACGAGATTACATCTGATGAGATTTATCAGGCAATCAGACCATCATTTATGACAAACAGGGATGTGATGAATAGGCAGCTTCGTTCTCTGATAGAACTCAACATGCAGCGTAGGGAGAGAGACAATATCACAGCAGCGCTGATTAAGGTACAGTAGGAGGAAAGTTTATGCTTGAGATTGGTTCTCTTGTTGATGGAAAATACAAGATACTGAATGAAGTGGGCCATGGTGGAATGAGTATCGTCTATCTGGCTATGAACGAAAAAGCAAATAAGCAGTGGGCTATTAAAGAGGTACGAAAAGACGGTGTAAAGGATTTTGAGGTTGTGAAGCAGAGTCTTGTGGCTGAGACAGACATGCTAAAAAAACTTAATCATCCTTATCTGCCGGATATTGTGGACGTCATAGAGGATGACGACAGATTCCTGATTGTCATGGATTACATACAGGGAAATTCACTTAGCAAGGCTATTGAAGAGTATGGCGCATTGCCTCAGGATGATGTGATTCATTGGGCTAAGCAGCTGTGCGATGTACTTGGATATCTGCATTCACAGAATCCACCTATCATATATCGAGACATGAAGCCCGCCAATATCATGCTTAAGCCTGATGGCAATATCACTCTTATTGATTTTGGAACAGCAAGAGAGTTTAAAGAAAAAAATCTGGCTGATACGACATGTCTCGGAACTATGGGATATGCAGCTCCGGAGCAGTTTGGAGGAATGGGACAGACGGATGGCAGGACAGATATTTATTGTCTTGGTGCTACACTATATCATCTGGTTACAGGAAAGAACCCATGTGAGCCACCTTATGAAATCAGGCCAATCAGAGAGATAAACCCAAGTCTGTCAGGTGGTCTTGAAAGAATCATTTTAAAGTGTACACAGCCTAATCCGGCTAACAGATATCAGAATGCGGCAGAGCTGATGTATGCTCTTGAGCACTATGATGAGATAGATGATATATATAGAAAAAAACAAAAAAGAAAGCTTGCAGCTTTTATCACTACATCGGTAATTACAGTGATTTTGGGAGCAACCTCTATATGGGGATATGTTTCAGCCGAGAATAAAAAAAGTGAAAACTATGATAACATTCTGAAAACGGCAGGTACTTATGAGGACTATTACAATGCAATAATTACAGACCCTACCAGGACAGATGCATATCTGAAGCTGAATGATATGCTTACAAGTGATTTTGTATTGGACAAGGATGAGGCAAACATACTTGCAAAGATACAGGTCGGACTGGATAGAAAAAACAGTGACGGATATTCGCAGACGTATGATGTGCTTTCGGATTTGAAAAAGAAAAATCCTGACGGGTATCAGGAGGTCTGCTACCAGTATGGTGAGAGCTTTCTTTTCTACTATGATATAAATGTGGAGAAGGACAGATATGCCAATGCCGCCAAGTGGTACAAGGATGCTGTGCAGAAATATCCTGTTGCACAGATATATTGTGATATCTCAGATTGTCTGGATCTCATAAGTCAGTATGGTGGAGCAAAGGTTAAGCAGACAGAGAAGATGTATGATGAGTATGCAAATCTTTGGAAAAAGGTTACAGAGCTGGAAAAGGAATCGGAACAGTTTGACAGTGTGGATTCAAAGCTTCAGGTGTGGAATGAAGTAGATGATATTATAAACAACAATATTTCTCCGCTTTTGGAGGTGACATCCAAGGATGATGTGATTGCACTTTTGGATGATATTTCAGACGGTTCGACTAAGGTTGACAAATCGGTTATTGCAGATGATATGAAAAAGCTTCAGGACAACATCGAGTCGACAAAGCAGAAGATAAACACGGTAAAGGAGGCTGAGAAAGAATGACATATGATATTTACAGGCTGATTTTTATCGTGGGTGCCATAGCATGTGCTGTAATGTTTGTGGTTTCAGTGATACTATTTATTACACTTAAAATTCCAAATGTAATTGGCGATTTAACAGGCAGAAATGCAAAAAAGGCAATTGAAAATATTAGAAAGCAGAATGAAGCCTCCGGTGGAAAAGGTTATAAGGCAAGTGCAGTTAATCTGGAAAGAGGCAGACTGACAGATAAAATGACTCCATCGGGAAATCTGCAAAGACGTGGAATCACAAGTGGTTTTGGGGTTCATACAGAAAAAATCAGCACGATGAAGCTAGAGCAGCAGGCGTCTGTTGGAATGGATACAGATAATGAAAGCAATGAGACGATGGTTCTTGAACAGGATTATTCAAATGAGACAACAGTTCTCAGTCAGCAGAATGTTGGGGAAACAACGGTACTTTCATCACATATGCCACAGAATCCAAGCGAGACAACAGTTCTCAATCAGTTTATGGTATTAGAGGAGATTACCTTTATACATACAGATGAAATAATTTAAAGCAAAGGAGTGAGTAGCATGAGAAAACGCATGATGGCCTTTTTAATGGCCCTACTTATGGTTGTCACCATTTTGCCGGCAAACTTCACGATAGTTGAAGCGAATGACACAAATGGTGCTATCTACCTTAATGTGACAGGTGCTTCGGACTGGACCAAGGAAGATAATATCAAGGTAACTGTTACTGACAGTACCGGAAAAGAAGTTGAGCAAAAGTTTGTGAAGACCAAAGTGGTTGAGGCACAAACTGATTCTGGAAATACAAATCCAGATAATACAAATCCAGATAATACAAATCCAGATAATACCGATTCAGGTAATACCAATCCGGGTAATACTGATACCGGTAAGGATGACGCTGCTGGAAAGGATACTGAAAATACAGGCTCAGAAAGTGGCTCTGACAATTCAAATGAGCCTGCCGGACAGGCAGATGAACAGCAGGATGCTAAGCCTGTAGCATTAAATAGCATAAAAATTGATGTGATAGGTCTTGTCAAGGACAGTAAGTACTCTGTGGATATATCTTCTGATGGATATCTTTTCTGGAAGAAGGAATGCACCGCTGTGGAGGCTTCTAATAGTGCAGCTTATACAGAGGTTGCAATGGTTAAGGACACATATACAGAGTTTGACTTCACCACAGTTTTTAAGGGCTGGAAACTAGATACTACACCAAAACTTGCTGTGAAAGGTGCGGATAATAATAGTGTTATTAAATATGCATCTTCAGATCAAGGAATTGCAGCTGTTGATGAAACTACTGGTGTAGTAACTATAAAGAAGGCCGGAAAAGTTTCTTTTACGGCTACACTATCTGTTGGTGATAGTTATAAGACAATCACACAGTCTGATGTAGCAATTGCAAAATTAGACCAGACACTTTCATTTACTGATGCAAAAACAGAGGTTTATGTAGGTGATGAGGTTGCAACAGCTGCAAGCTCAAGTGCTAATGATGCCAAAGGCAAAATCACTTATAGTGTGGTTACCGGAGAAGATTACATCACGCAGGATGCTGATTTTACTAACAATGGTAAATGGACTGCAAAGAGCTATAATAACAGTGCCGATGGAGTAGAAGTTACAATCAAGGCTGCTATTGCAGAGGATGACAGATATAACAGTGCAGAGAAAACATATACTACAACAATAAAGCCATATGCTTACGATGATTTTAGAAAATATTGTGAGGTAGTTGGAACATCAAATACTGCTTCAGATGGAAACACCTGGTATTCAGAAGTGACCGGAATCAAGGCAAAAGATGGTTATAAAATCAAAAATTCTGATGGCAACTTTGTAGAAGAAATTGCTATAGATGCCAATAATATCACACAGGGCGAAAATCAATTTGCTCTTGTTATCGGACAGGAAAAGAAAAATACAGAAAATGGTACTGTGTCTTATATCAACGAGGGAACAGTAAGTGGAGTATACAACTATGATAGTGTAAAGCCTACACTTTCCATAAAGTATAATGATGCAGACTGGATAAACAAAGATGTTAAAATTACAGCTTCACCGTCTGATGCTGGTTCGCAGATTGCGGCTGTTAAGTATACAGTGACAGATGAAAAAGATAAGCCGCTTCTTGAAGAAACAACAGTTAATCCTAATGCTGATGGAAGCTATCTGATTACATTACAGGCAAGTAAATTTGCCAATAAAGAAATCAAGGTTAATGTTACAGCATACGATAATGCAGGTCTTAGATCTGATACACAGACTAAGATAATCAAATTTGATACAGAACTGCCTAAGGCGGATCTGTCATTGAATAGTAATGAAGGTGAATATTATTTTACTGATAAAATATCTGTAGATATCAGTGCTACTGATAATTTTTCAGGCATCGCTGATATAAAAGCAGTTTATCTCACAGATGATGTGACAAGTGCTTCTGGATGGGACATTAAAAGCTTCAATTGGGATGCTGAAAATGTTCAAAATCTTGGAGCTGATGCTAAGAGTGTAACAATACCATTTGCAGATACCACAAATGCAGGAAATGTGTATGTCAAGGTAACGGATAAAGCAGGAAATGAAAAAATCACATCACTTTCTGATGATAAAAAATTCCACTTTGATAAGACTGCACCAACTGTAGGTATTGCATATTCTTCAGCTGATGAAAATACAACTGATGATAATTATTCACAGTTAAAGGATGGGATAGAATACTACAACCATGACAGATATGCACAGATTACTGTAACAGATGCCTCTTTTAACAAAAATGCTACTCAAATTAAAGTAGCGGTTGATAATAAAAAGCCAGTAAATATATTAGATAACAAGGCAGAAGTACAAGGTGCTGCTATTGTAAAAACAGATGATGAAATCTGGACTGACAATAAGGATGGCTCATATACTGCAAAGCTTAAATTTACAGGTAATCATCTTTACAAAATTGAAGCTTCGTCAAAGGATTTAGCAGGAAATAAAACGGAGGAAGCTACTGTAGCTGATAGCAAATCAAAGGAATTCTATATTGATGAGCTCGCTCCGGTTGGAAAAGTCCAGTTCTCAACAGATAAAACAGAGACCGGAATAATTGGTAACTGGTGGGAAAATGTATTAAACCCATTCACTGCAATATCTATTTTTAAACAAAATCAGTTGAATATTGTAGGTAGTGTAACTGATAAAGATACCGGAAATTCCGGCATATGGACAGTTGGCTATTATGTTAATAAACTGGATACGGATACAGTTTTATCAGAGCCTGACTTAAATAAGTTATCTGCTGATAAATGGAAAAAAATTAAAATAAATAAATCAGATGATGAATACAGCTTTTGTGAGTCGTTAGACAAGTCCTATAATAAATATATAGTATATATAAAGATTGTAGATAACAGTGGAAATGTAAAATACATAAGTACAGAAGGTGCTGTAATCGATAACGAAGCACCTAAAATCACAGAAGTCAATATAGTAGATAGTGATAATCAGGAAAATAAGCTTGAAGACGAAAATGCAGATTTGTGGAAACAGTCAAATGTGTGTTTACAATTAAATGCTACTGATAATCTTTCCGGTATTGATAGATATGAGTATAAGCTTGTAAGGCTGAATGACGATGGAACATATGATGATTTATCTACTACAACTGTCACGTTGGAAGGCTCAAAGCTTGGAACCTTGAATGATTCAACAAAGTTTACTCTTTCAAAGAGTGATTATTATGCAGCCGATACAAAGGCTCTTAAGGCTACAATAACAGTTTATGACAGGGCTAATAATTCTTCAACAGTTGAAAAAATAATCAATATTGATAAACAGGCTCCAACAGTTACCATTACACGAGATGATTCTGATAATGGTAAAGGCTGGAACGGTACCCTGACTTATACTGTTGTGGCAAAGGATGCAACAAGTGGTATTATGGCAGAAAATGAAAATCCGGTTGTTAATTATTATATTTACCTGAATGGCGAGAAAAAGGAAACCGGAAAGGTAAATGTTATTGACAAGAAATTAGATGCTTCCGGAGCTTATACAGAGGTTGTAGGAAATATAACTATTTCAAAAGATAAAGCTTATGATTCCAATAATTTAACTATTGACGTAGATACTGTAGATGTAGCTGGAAATAAGTCTGTGTCATCAGCTGATACAACGGTTACAGCAAAGTATGATTTTACAGCTCCGACTGCAAAATTGGAGTTACAAGGTGGAGTTGATGGTGATAAGTGGTTTACCAATGGTGCTACATTCACTGTTACTGCGCAGGACAATACTTCAGGAATTGAAAAAGTAGGCTATACAATTAAAAAAGCAGATGGAACTGATGGAACTGATGGAACTTATGTTGCAGGAAGTGCTGATGCTCCGGTAGAATTAATAACCGGTGTTGAAAGTGATGCAAAAGAGTATACAAATAGTATTAGCATACCTGATATGGCTGATTATGATACTGGTAATTTGACAATCACAACATATACATATGACTTTGCCGGAAATAAGACAGTGTGTAGTCAGACAATTAAGTTTGATACAACAAACCCTACTGCTGATTTGACAGTAAATGCTGGTGCTAACCAGGATGGCTGGTTTAATTCCGGTGCAACACTTAGTGTAAAAGCATCAGATGCGACATCAGGTGTTGATAGAGTAGAATATATTGTAAAAGCCAGCAAGGATTCAAACGAAAATCTGACAAGTGGTACATTAACTGCAGATACATTGCAAAAATCAGATAATGGTGATTTGACAGGAACGATAACAATTCCGAAAGATGCATATTATGATTCAAAGAATCTTTATGTTGAAACTAAAATGTATGACAAAGCAGGAAACAATACAATATGTTCACAGACAATCAAATCTGATACAACACATCCTACAGCAGGTATAAGCCTTGACAAGGAAATGAAAAACAGCCTTAGTGACAAGGATGGCTTTGATGATGCAAAGCATTTCTACAATAGAGATGTGAAGCTTAATGTAACAGCAAATGATGCTACATCAGGAATCAAATCAATTAAGTACTATGTAACTGCTGCAGGAGATGTACCGACAGAGGAGACCTGGGCTGATACAAAAAATATAAATGTTAATAGTATTCTCCCGGAAAAACAGTCAGGAACAAATGACAAGCTGAATATTCCGATTAAAATATCGGATAAGTTCGCCAATTCAGCAGATAATCTCGGTGCAATTAATATCTATGTTCAGGTTATAGACACAGCAGACAATGAGACAGTTGTCAGCCTGAAGGATGATGAGAAAGATGAGACATTCAGGATTGATACAACAAAGCCGGAGATTAATGTAGAGTATGCCACTGAGAAGGCTGCATACAGTGTAGTTGATGGTGCTGAGTATTACAATACAAAGCGTACAGCTAAAGTATCGGTTAAGGAAAACAGTGTATTCTTTAATCCGAAGCTTGTAAATATCTGGGTATCAGAGGATGGCGGAAAAGAAGTTGATATCAATAATAGTGATAAGCTTCCTGATGGTATCGTAAAGGATAGTGACTGGACTCTTGGAGCCGGAAAGGATGCTGTAAGTACACTTACTATTAAGTTTACCAATGATCATAAGTATACTATCCGTGTAGAAGCACAGGATATGGCTGAGAATAAAGCTGATGGATACAAAATCAATAAATCTAATACATTTGTTATTGATAAGAAAAATCCAACAGGTAACATGAAGTATAATTATCTGTCACAGGGAACTGACACTACATGGACATCATTTGCAGATTGGAAGAACATCTTAAATGGTGGAAAATACGAGATATCACGTTTCTCTAAGGGAAAGATGTATGTTTCAGGTAGTGTAAGAGATGAATTCAGCGGAGTAAAAGAAGTAAGCTACAACGTTTCAAACAAGGATGGTGTATTTGCGGATGTGTCAGGAGTTACATCATGGACACCGATGAAATCAACTGGTAAGGATGGCTCATATGCTATCAGTTTACCGGAAAATGATATGAACTATGTTGTCTACCTGAAGATTGTAGATTATTCAGGAAATGTATCATATGTCAGCACAAATGGAGCAGTGCTTGATACACAGGCACCGAAGATTAATGTAACACTTCCAACTGATATCAATGGCATCTATGCTTCAAATGTAAATGTTGGCGTGTCAGTATCGGACAATGCAGCAACAGGTGTTGTTTCAGGTATCAGAAGTGTATCATACAAGGTGACAAGCCTGGGTCAGCAGACACAGACAGGAGATTTGTATACATACACTGCAACAGCAGGAAGCCTGAATGATCTGACTAAGTCAGTATCAAGAAATTTCACAGTCGATGCGGGATTAAATAACAGTAATGATGTACAGATTGAAGTGACCGCTGTTGATAATGCAGGAAACACTTATAAGACAACAAATGTAATCAAGATTGATATCACGGCGCCTACGATTGAAGTAAGCTATGATAATAACAGTGGAGATACAACATTTGGAGATGATACTTACTTTAAGGAGTCAAGAACAGCAACAGTTAAGGTTACTGAGCGTAACTTTGACCCTGCAAAGGTAATCCCTGTAATAGAGGCCAGTGCCGGAGGTGTTCCTTCTATATCAGGATGGACTACAGTTAGTGGTTCTGGAAACGGAGATGATACAGTTAATATTGCTACAATATACTATGGAAACGATGCTGATTATACCTTCAATATTTCAGCAGAGGATATCGTAGGAAACAAGAGCGGTGATGTCAATTATGGTAACTCACTTGCACCTACAAAATTTACTGTAGATAAGACTGTTCCGGTGATTTCAGTAGCATATGATAATAATAATGCAGCAGAGGCTGGCTTTTATAAGGAGCAGAGAACTGCTACTGTGACAATTCAGGAGCACAATTTTGAGACAAGCAGAGTTGTCCTAACAATGAATGCGACAGACAATGGAAATCCTGCTTCAGCTCCTACAATAAGTGGCTGGTCAGGAAGCGGTGATACACATACGGCAACAATCAGTTTTGCATCAGACGCTGTTTACACATGGACACTTGCATACACAGATAAGGCTGGTAACAAGGCAACTGACCTTGAGAATCAGAGCTTCTGCGTTGATCTTACAAAGCCTGCCATAACAATAAGTGGAATAAATCCTAATTCAGCAAACAATACTGATGGAAATATTGGTTTTGCTATTGAATGCACAGATACCAACTTTGGCACATTTACTCCAGTACTTACAGCTGTAGTATATGAGAATGGTTCTTTTACAACAAAAGAAATTGCTGGAAGCACTTCTTCAGTTGGAAATGGAGAGAGGATTGAGTATGGAAACCTCGAGGAGGATGGAATGTACTCACTCAGATGTGCAGCTGTAGACAAGGCTGGAAATGCTTATGATACTGTAAATATTGTTGATGAAGATGGAGTATCTTCAACTGTAAACTTACAGGATGGAGATAATCTCATTGATTTCTCTGTCAACAGAAATGGCTCAACATTTGCATTAAATGATTACTCAATGGATGTAGTTAATGACTATTATGTACAGGAAACTGCAGAGGATATCGTATTCTACGAGACTAATGCTGATGAACTCTTAAACTACAATATCAAGCTTAATGGCAATGCCCTTAAGGAAGGTAACGACTACAAGGTAACAGAGTCAGGAGGAGACGGAAGCTGGTACAGATACGAGTATGCTGTAAATAAATCACTTTTTGATGATGAAGGTGAATACAATCTCGTCGTTGAGTCAGAGGACAAAGCCACATCAATGGCATATAGTGATTTGAAAAACGTTTCAGCTGATTTTGTAATTGATAAGACAGCTCCAACTTTCACAATCAGTGGAATTGAGGAAGACGGTAATTACAGAGGAACATCACAGAACGTAACTCTTGTTCCTACAGATGATGGAGGAAAGCTTGGACATGTCAAAGTTACAATACTTGACAAGGATGGAAAAGAACAGAAAGTCATTTCTGATATGTCAGGCGATGAACTTACAAAGTACCTGAATGGAAATGATGGAAAGATTAAATTTAAGGTACCGGAGGGCGTAAATCAGCAGGTTGCAATACTTTGTGCAGACTGCTCCATCGGAACAGATGGTGGAACCAATACAACTGATTTTATTTACAAGGGTATAACAGTTTCATCAAACGCTTTCATTCTTTTCTTTGAGAATAAGCCGCTGTTTTATGGTGTGCTGGGTGTAGTTGCAGCAGCAATAATCGTACCAACAGGTTTTGTAATCTATAAAAAGAAAAGAAAAACTAAAAAAGAAGCATCAGAACAGTAAATTAATGATCTGAATAGGAGCCGGTCACAAGATCGGCTCTTACTAAATAATTTGAGGGATGGACAAAGTAACACGTATATGCATAATACTAATCAATCACAAGCCCGTTACAACAAGGTATATCACACCAAGCACCCAGCTTGAAAATATGCCGTACAGTATCACAGGACCTGCAATCCTGAATATCTGACAGCCTATGCCAAATACCTGCCCCTCCACCTGAAATTCACATGCGGATGAGCATACTCCGTTTGCAAAGCCTGTTATAGGAACGAGAGCGCCTGCGCCTCCCCAGTTTGCGAGTGGTGCATACAGGTTTAGCGCTGTCAGTATGCAGCTTATGAGAATTAAAATCATGCTGCACCAGGCAGAGGCTTCATCGCTGCTTAACCCAAAGTATTGTGTGCAGGTATTTACTATGAGCTGTCCGATAGTGCATATGATGCCGCCGAGTATAAATGCCTTTAGCATGTTTGCAGAAAGGCAGTGAGTAGGTGTGACGCGCTTTACATATTTGTTATATTCATCGTTTCGTTTTTCTTTTTGGTCAGTAGTCATGTTTTCAGACCTCCTTTTTTATAGGATGACCGTATTTTTTAAATGTATTCATATATGTGATTTTAGTTATTTGATTTGGGTATAGTTACTTATTAGAATTAAATATGAAGGATATATCAAATAATCCTTGCTACTTTCTGCTTTAAATAGTAGAATTGTAGCAAGGATTATTTTTGCGCGGTAGCGCATCAAAGTAATAAATCACAGCAAAGCATATAATTGCGATAAATAATGCAAGTATTTTGCAATAAAGAAAAGGAGACACATATATGTATACACTTGACGACATCAAGAAAGAAGATCAGGAGATTGCAAGCGCCATCACAGACGAATTTGAGCGCCAGAACAGTCACATCGAGCTTATTGCTTCTGAGAACTGGGTAAGCCCTGCTGTTATGTCAGCTATGGGAAGCATTCTCACCAATAAGTACGCTGAGGGATATCCGGGAAGAAGATACTATGGCGGCTGTGAGTGCGTGGACGAGGTAGAGGAGCTTGCCAGAGAAAGAGCCAAGGAGCTTTTCGGCGCAGAGTATGTAAATGTACAGCCACACTCAGGTGCTCAGGCCAACATGGCAGTACAGTTCGCCATCTTAAAGCCGGGCGATACCATCATGGGAATGAATCTTGACCATGGCGGACACCTCACACATGGTTCACCGGTTAACTTCTCAGGCTCATATTTCCATGTAGTGCCTTATGGAGTAAATGACGAGGGCTTCATCGATTACGACAAGGTAGAGGAGATCGCCCTTGAGTGCAAGCCAAAGATGATTATCGCAGGTGCATCTGCATATGCGAGAACTATAGATTTCAAGCGTTTCAGAGAGATTGCAGACAAGGTAGACGCAGTGCTCATGGTTGATATGGCTCATATCGCAGGACTTGTAGCCGCAGGACTTCATCCAAGCCCAATCCCATATGCACATGTCACCACAACCACTACACACAAGACTCTCCGCGGACCTCGTGGAGGAATGATTCTCTGCAGCCAGGAGATGCAGGATAAGTACAATTTCAACAAGGCTATTTTCCCGGGAATCCAGGGTGGACCTCTCATGCACGTTATTGCTGCAAAGGCAGTCTGCTTCAAGGAGGCATTACAGCCTGAGTTCAAGGAGTATCAGAAGCAGATTGTAAAGAACGCACAGGCACTTTGCAAGGGTCTTCAGAGCCGTGGCATCAAGATTGTATCAGACGGCACAGACAACCACCTCATGCTCGTAGACTTAACTCCGTTTGGTCTCACAGGAAAATCTATCGAGAAGCTTCTCGATGCGGCTCATATCACAGCCAACAAGAATACTATTCCTAACGACCCACAGAAGCCATTTGTCACAAGCGGTATCCGCCTCGGAACACCTGCTGCTACATCAAGAGGCTTAAAGGAGGATGATTTCGACAAGGTTGCAGAGGCAATCGCCATGATCATCAAAGAGGGCGAGAGCGCAGTTGAGCCTGCAAAGGCTATCATCAAGACACTTACTGACAAGTATCCTCTTGCATTTTAAGGGTTTTCAGAGTAAAATGTTATAAGTTATAAAAACATAATACTTTGGAGGAATTATGATAGACTTAAAGTTTTTAAGAGAGAATCCGGATCTCGTAAAAGAAAATATTAAAAAGAAATTCCAGGACCACAAGCTTCCGCTCGTTGATGAAGTAATCGAGTATGACAAGAAGGCAAGAGAAGTACAGCAGGAGGCTGATGATCTTCGTGCAAAGAAGAATCAGGTCTCTAAGCAGATTGGTGCTCTTATGGCACAGGGCAAGAAGGAAGAGGCTGAGGCTGTAAAGGCTGAGGTAGCACAGATTTCAAAGCGTCTCACAGAGCTTGAGCCGCTCGAGAAAGAGTATCAGGACAAGGTGCTTGAGGATATGATGAAGATTCCAAACATCATCGATCCATCAGTTCCAATCGGAAAGGATGATACCTTCAACGTGGAGAACGAGAAGTTTGGTGAGCCTGTTGTTCCTGATTTCGAGATTCCTTATCATACAGATATCATGGAGAGATTTGATGGAATAGACCTCGATGCAGCAGGAAAGGTTGCAGGAAACGGTTTCTATTATCTGATGGGAGATATCGCACGTCTTCACTCAGCCATGACAGCATATGCGCGTGACTTCATGATTGGAAAGGGCTTTACATACTGTATCCCACCATTTATGATCCGTTCAAATGTCGTAACAGGCGTTATGAGCTTTGAGGAGATGGATGCCATGATGTACAAGATTGAGGGAGAGGATCTCTACCTTATCGGCACATCTGAGCACTCAATGATCGGTAAGTTCATCGATACAATAAACGATGAGTCAAAGCTTCCATACACACTCACAAGCTACTCACCTTGCTTCCGTAAGGAAAAGGGTGCACACGGCATTGAGGAGAGAGGTGTTTACCGTATCCATC
>OLIS01001892.1_pt1 | contig 14313 bp, 15 predicted proteins | sample 1601351 | NCBI WGS metagenome assembly OLIS01 (sample SAMEA2452122, study PRJEB22498) | human gut metagenome | biome: human feces; feature: human gut; material: feces | place: Australia | collected 2012
AAAGGAGAAGAAAAATGATTAAGAATAATAACAAAGGTTTCACGCTCATTGAGTTGTTGGTCGTGGTCCTTATCATCGGCATTTTAGCCGCAATGGCAATGCCACAGTACTTCAAAGCAATGGAACGCTCCCGTATGACGGAAGCCGTAACTATGTTGGCCAGCATTGCGCAGGCGCAACAACGCAAATATATGCAGACTAATGCGTTTGCTAAGAATTATAGTGGGTTAGATGTTGCTCCCAGAGGAAAAGGTGTAAAAGATGGAACATTCTGTACAAAGGGTGTTCCAGGTGATAAGGATGGATGTGGTGAGGGCAATGGGTTTGAAATTAAATTAGAACAAAAGGACACTACATTAAATGGTGGCAATGCCGTTGCTACTCGTGTTGGTAAAGGTACGTTGCAATACCAATACACCCTCAAACGTTTTTATAATGGCGAGGGAACTCTTTGTACCGCTGGTAATGGTAATGGTGCGGAATTGTGCGCCGATTTCTGCGGCATAGAAGTTGCAAGTGATGCGGCAAAAAAAGATTATGTATGTTGCAGTGATGGAAACACAAGTGCTGCTGGTGCCTGTGCTGCCCCTACGACTGGTTTATAATACAATCAGTTATTTTCACACCGCTCTTTCCGCCGCTTGGAAAGGGCGGTTTTTAATATAAGGGGAAAATATCCCTTATTTAACCCATTATATACCTTGACAGCGGGGCCTTTGTCTGGTACTCTCTAATTATGTACACTATAAGTAGATTTATTTGAAAGGGGGACGTATGAGCGAAGTGATTTTGACGGATGCTAATTTTGAAGAAGAAGTATTAAAAAGCAAAGAACCTGTAATGGTAGATTTTTGGGCTACTTGGTGCGGGCCGTGCCGTATGCTGGGCCCGGTGGTGGAAGAATTAGCCGCCGAATATGCGGGCAAAGTAAAAGTCTGCAAGCTAAATACCGACGAAGGTATTGCCACCAGCACCAAATACCGCATTGCTTCTATCCCGACCTTGCTCTTCTTTAAAAACGGAGAATTAGTCGGGCAGAGCGTGGGGTTGCAGTCCAAAGCCGCTTTGCAGGAAAAATTAAACTCCTTGCTGTAAGGAGGCTGTATGAAAAAGTTATTTGGGGCTTTGTGCGTACTGGTATTGTTTGCCGTTGCGCTCGTGGCCCAACAAAATGCCACTATTCCCACAATGACCAGCCGGGAATATAACGGTCTTAAAAAAGACCAAGTGTTTGTTGTTATGTTTTCCGCACCTTATTGCGGGCCTTGCCACGCGGCCGAGCGGACGATGATGACCGCTCTTACCAAAAAATACGCGCAGGACAAGAACGTAATCATCCGCAAGGTGGATGTAGAAAACGACGTAAAACCAACAAACGGAATGTTGTTAAAAGATGCGTGGGGCATTACGTCGTTGCCTACTTTTGTGGTGGCATATAACGATACGGTAATGTATTCTCGTATTGGATATTCAACCCTTTCCGCCGCTGCCGTTCAGCGGGAACTGGAAGAAAAAATTAATAACCTTAAATAGTATAGCGCCCGCCCCATCCCGGGGCGGGCAACTATCCTGTCCTATGACACAACTACAACCGCAATTTTATTTAATTGACGCCCATAACTTTTTGCACCGCAACTATCACGCTTTGCCGAAATTATCCACGTCGTCCGGGCAAGAGGTGGGCGCGCTGTACGGCTTTTTGCGTTGGTTAATCAAAATGCTGCGTGAGCATAATCCGGCATATGTGGCCGTTTGTTTTGACTCTCCCGGCGGTTGTGCCCGGCGCAAGGCTTTATTGCCCGCCTATAAAGCCAACCGAAAAAAACCGGATGATGCGCTTGTCAGCCAGTTGAACTTGGCGCGCGGACTTGTAGATACCTTGGGCCTAACCGTGGTTGCCCGGCAGGGAATAGAAGCCGACGATTTAATGGCTTTTTTAGCCCGCCAAGCCGCGGCGCAAAAGGTGCCCAGCGTGTTTGTTACGTCGGACAAAGATGTGTACCAATTTTTAAACGAATATATTTCCATTTGGCCTTCTGGCGGGAAGGACGGCTTTAAAGGGCCGGAAGCCGCCAAGGAAAAATTTGGGGTGGAAACGGCATTTCTGCCCGATTATTTTTCTATCGTGGGCGACGCGTCGGACAATGTACCCGGCGTAATGGGAGTAGGGCCTAAAAGCGCGGTGGATTTAATTAATAAATTTGGACATTTGGAGGATATTCTCCGCGCCGCCCATAGCGATAACCCCGATTTTAAACCGGCCCTTGCCAAAAAGATTTTAACGCACGAATGCGAAGCCCTGCTGTCTAAACAGTTGGTGGTGTTTGACTCCAACTTGGATATGCCCTTTAATTTGGACGATTACCGCGTACGCACACCGAATAAAGAGCAGTTGGAAGCATTATTTAAGGAATACGAATTTAAAAATTTATTGGACTTTTTTGAGGCTCCGCGCCCGGTACCCCTTACGGTGTCTGCCCCCGAGCAAAAAGAACTTTTGCTGGGAGAAGCGTTAAAGCGGGCGGAAAAGGCAGAGCGCATTTTTTTGCACGCGCAAGAAGAATTTTTGGTGTTAGGAATTAGCGCGGCGGAAGCCTCTTACACCCCCATAAGTGATATCCAGCCGTGGGAACTGGCGGCCCTTAAAAAATTAGTGGAAAATGATTCTATTGAAAAATTGGGCTACGATTTAAAACTGACCTTGCGGGAACTGGATATTAATGTTCACGGACAATTTATCAAATGTTTTGACGGACGATTGGCCCGGTATTTGCTAAATCCGTCGGGCGATTTGAGTTTTGCGGGGGCCTGTGCAGATTGTTTTTCCGTTACCGTGCGTGAGGATGATGCTTTTGAATTATTAAAGGAATACAACCGCTATATTTGGAAATTGCAGGAAGTTTTAACCGCCAAATTAAAGCAAGCCAACCAATGGGAACTTTTTAACAACTTGGAACTGCCGTTAATGATGGTATTGTCCGATATGGAATTTGCAGGTTTCCGCATTGACCCGGGGTGGCTGGAAAGTTTTAAGGTGTTGTTGGAACAGGAAATTGCCCGCTTTCAAAAGGATATTGATGCCCGCGCCGGCTACCCGGTAAACATCAACTCCACCAAACAGTTGGGGGTGCTCCTTTTTGAACAAATGAAAATTCCTCCTGTGCGCAAAACCAAAACGGGTTACTCTACCGACGAATCGGTGTTGGAAGAAATTGCACAAACTTATCCGGTTGCGCGGGCTATTTTGGAGTACCGGGCCAGTAATAAATTAAAGGCTACATATGTAGATAATTTGCTGTTGCTGGCGGATGATGCAAACAAAGTCCACTCGTATTTGGACCAAACCGGCACGGTAACGGGCCGCTTATCCAGTTCCAGCCCCAACCTGCAAAATATTCCGGTCCGCACCGAAAAAGGCCGCCTTTTGCGCAAGGCTTTTTGTGCGGCGGACGGAAATGCGCTGTTAAGCGTGGACTATTCCCAAATTGATTTGCGCGTACTCGCGCACGAAAGCCAGGACCCTGTGCTTATTGAATCTTTTTTAGAGGGCGGAGATATCCACACGCAGACGGCGGCGCAAATCTTTGGAGTAATGCCGCTGATGGTTACAGAGCAAATGCGGTCTAGTGCCAAAGCAATTAATTTTGGTATCATTTATGGACAGGGGCCTATGGGCCTTTCCCAAGCACTTGGTATTTCGCTGCGCGAAGCCAAAGAATATATAGACAATTATTTTCGCAATTACCGTATCGTGCGCGAGTGGATAGATGCAAATGTCGCCCTCGCCCGCCAAAACGGATATGTAAAAACAATGTTGGGGCATATCCGCTATCTCCCGGAGTTTAATATGGGGGTAGGCAGTATGACCTCTTTTGCACAGCGTGCGGCTATTAATACGATTGTGCAGGGCGGTTCAGCCGATATTATTAAAAAGGCTATGATAGATGTATTTTCCGCTTTCCGCAACACACCCGTACAAATGACTATGCAAGTGCACGACGAACTGATTTTTGAAGTGCCGCAGGAAGGATTAACCGAAACGGCGGCCCGTATTAAAGGCTTAATGCAAAACGCCGTTAAATTGCGCGTGCCGCTGCTGGCGGCGGCAAAGGCGGGGAAAAACTGGTACGAATTAGAAAAACTGCCTTTATGAATTTACGCGTAAAAAATAAATTGGTATTAGGGTTGACGGGCAGTATGTTGAGCGGCAAAAGCACGGCTTTAAATTTTTTTGCGCAAAACGGCGCAGCGGTGTTATCCGCCGATGAAATCGTCCGCGGCTTGTACCGGGTGCCGGAAGTTCAGCAGCAACTGTCCGCTTGGTTTGGCTCGTTTCAGCCCGCCCGGGTGGCAGCGGCGGTTTTTAATAACAAGGCGGCCCGCCGGAAGTTAGAAGGTTATTTACACCCGCTGGTATTAAAGGCGGCTGCCAAACAAATTAAACAAAGCGCAAATAATTTTTTTGTATTTGAAGTTCCGCTCCTTTTTGAATCGGGGTGGGATAAATTAACCGATTTGAATATTTTGATATTGGGCGACAAGCGTACGCTATCCGCCCGCTTGCAGGAGCGGGGAATTACACAGGCAGAATACAACCGCAGGATTGCCGCGCAGTTGCCCGAAGATGAAAAAGCCCGCCGGGCAGACATAGTGCTGGCCAACTGCGGCAGTAAAACAGATTTGAATTTAAAAATCAAACGCCTCATCCGTGCGATTACATTTATTTACGGAGTAAAGTAAGGAGTTACAATGGAAGAACATACCACGCAGGAAAAGACCTCTAAACCCGCCAAGGAAACTAAAACGGTCAAAACAACCGCTTCCGCGGTGCCCGCCGAAGAAACCAGAACGCAACGGCCGTCTGCCCGGACAGGACGCACTATGTCTCGCCCGGCCATACAGCAAGCCCCGCGCCAACCTAACGGAGCAAAACCGATGGATGCGCGTGCGTTAAATAAACTCAGTATGCCGGAACTGACAAAATTGGCTATCAATTATAATATTGAAGATATTTCCGGCCTGCGCAAACAGGAACTTATCGGCCGCATCGTGGCTGTACAGGCCAAACAAAACGGCTCCGTATATGGCGGCGGTGTATTGGAAATTCTTCCCGACGGTTTTGGCTTTTTGCGTTCGGAAGAGAATAACTATTTAGCAGGCGCAGAGGATATTTATGTTTCTCCGTCCCAAATCAAACGCTTTGGCCTGCGCAAGGGCGATACTATTGAAGGCCTTATCCGCCCGCCCAAAGACAACGAACGCTTTTTTGCTATGTTGCAGGTGCAAAAGGTAAACGGCGTGGATTCCGATAAAATTTACAACCGCCCGTTGTTTGAAAACTTGACTCCGCTTCACCCCAACGAACGCTTTACGTTGGAAATTGATAAATCGTCGCTTACCCAGCGCGTGATTGATTTGATTGCACCTATCGGCAAGGGACAGCGTGCCTTAATCGTTGCTCCGCCCAAAAGCGGTAAAACGATGATTTTGCAAGCGATTGCACACTCTATCGCCCAAAATTACAAAGACGCTGTTTTAATGGTCCTTTTAATTGACGAACGCCCCGAAGAAGTAACCGATATGAGCCGCAGTGTAAAGGGCGAAGTGGTGGCCTCTACTTTTGACGAACCCGCCGACCGCCACGTCCAAGTGGCCGAAATGGTGCTTGAAAAAGCCAAACGCTTGGCAGAACAAGGCAAAGATGTGGTAATTTTATTAGATTCTATTACCCGCTTGGCCCGCGCCTATAACACGGTTGCCCCGTCCTCGGGCCGCGTGCTTACGGGCGGTTTGGAAGCCACGTCCTTGCAAAAGCCGAAACGCTTTTTGGGCGCCGCGCGCAACATTGAAGAAGGTGGTTCCTTAACTATTATCGCTACCGCAATGATTGAAACCGGCAGCCGTATGGACGAGGTAATTTTTGAAGAGTTTAAAGGTACGGGTAATAGCGAACTTTGCCTGGACCGCAAACTTTCCGAACGCCGTATTTTCCCGGCGGTGGATATCAACCGCAGTTCTACGCGTAAGGAAAACTTGCTCTTGTCGGAGGATGAACTGAACAAGGTGTGGATTATGCGCAAAGTGCTGGCCCCGCTCAGTTCAGTGGATGCGATGACGCTGCTGTTGGAAAAGTTATCCTCCACCAAATCCAATAAGGATTTCTTTAAACAAATGGAAGTAAACGCTTTTTAGCGTGGGCGAAGGGAAAGAAAATCTTTCCTAAACCCGCAATTTATGGTAAAATAAACTATAAGATTTTGAAAGGAAGACTATAAAATGAAAGAAAACATACACCCGAACTATGAATTCGTAGAAGCCGTTTGCGCCTGCGGAAATAAATTTATGACCCGCTCCACGGCCAAAACTTTGAAATTGGACATCTGCGCTGCTTGCCATCCGTTCTTCACCGGCAAACAGAAATTGTTGGATACCGAAGGTATGGTAGAAAAATTCAACAAACGTTTTGCGAAAACCGAAGGCAAAACCTTGGTCCGCAAACCGAAAACGGAAGTAAAAGCCAAAGCCAAATTGGCGAAAAAACCGGTAGTGGCCAAGAAAGCCGCCACCAAGAAACCGGCCAAAAAAGCAGAAGCCAAGGCCGAAGAAGCCAAATAGCCGTTTTTTTACAAAAGAGCAGACTGTCCGAAAGGGAGTCTGCTCTTTTTTGCAGTTAATTTGCCGCAAGGAATTTGTATGGATACCTCCAAATATGTAGCCGAATTTAAACAGTTGGAAGACGAGTTGTCCTCGGGCAATTTGTCCAGCCAAGATTTAGCCGTCAAAGCCAAACGCCACGCGTTTTTAAAACCTATTATTGAAAAGGAACAAGAAATCAACGCGGCCGTAAAAGCAATCGCCGACGATCGCGCGATGATTGAAGCGGGCGAGGATAAGGAACTGGTCAAAATGGCCGCTGATGAACTGGCAGAACTGGAAGCCAAACTGCCCGAACTGCAAAAGGAACTGCGCATTTTGGTTATTCCGCCGGATCCTAATGATTCCAAAAACATTTATTTGGAAATCCGTCCCGGTGCGGGCGGGGACGAAGCCGCCCTGTTTGCAGCCGAACTGTTGCGCGTGTATCAGCACTTTGCCCAAACTAAGGGGTGGAGCACCGAAATTTTGGAATTTACGCCTACTGGTCTAAAAGGCTGTAAATATGTCAGTATGTTTATCAAAGGGGAAGGTGCTTACTCGTGGCTTCGCAACGAATCGGGCACGCACCGCGTACAGCGTGTGCCGGAGACCGAGTCCGGCGGACGTATCCATACTTCTACAATCAGTGTAGCTGTTATGCCGGAAGTTGATGAAGATATTGACATTAAGATTGAAGATAAGGATATCCGTATTGATGTAATGCGTGCATCCGGTAATGGTGGACAGTGTGTCAACACCACAGACTCCGCTGTACGACTGACTCACTACCCTACAGGTATTGTGGTATACAGCCAGACTGAGAAATCCCAGTTACAGAATAAGGCTAAGGCTTTCGCCCTTCTGCGTGCCAAGCTGTATGATATCGAGCAGCAGCAGAGACATGATGCAGAAGCAGAGATGCGTAGAAGCCAGATTGGTACAGGCGATCGTTCCGAGAAGATCAGAACCTATAATTTCCCTCAGGGACGTGTTACTGACCACAGAATCAACCTGACCCTGTATAAGCTGGATAAGATTATGAATGGTGATATCCAGGAAATCATTGATGCCTGCATCGCAGCCGACCAGGCAGCTAAGCTGGCGAAGATGAATGAGAACTAAACTGTATAGAAATATAAGAGAAACGGTCATGGCAGTGTGATATGTACCCTCTTTACTGGACAACCAGTAAGGAGGGTATTTTTATGCGCTATAGTCAAGAAATTATGCTATAAAGCTCAGGTGGTATTTTTTTTAACATGATTTTGATGAATAAAAAGATTAGAAAAGAACATAATTATGGTATAATTAGACCATACATAAAGGAGGTATTTATTATGCCACATATAATTCCAATTAAAGATTTGAAAAATACATCAGAGATATCTGATATGTGCCACAAGACAGAGGAGCCAATTTATGTTACTAAAAATGGATATGGCGATATGGTAATTATGAGTATGGAGACTTATGAGTCAACCATGAAACATATTGCCATGTATAGAGATATAGAGATATCTGAAAAGCAGATAGATAAGGGAAGGTGATAAGATTGAGCAAAAATTTGACGACTTCAAAACTGGATAGGCAAAATATTCTTAATAATGAAAAGGCTTTGGTAGAAATTCAGAATCAGATAGGCATTCAGGGAATAAAGTTTGAGAATAAAGTTTATTTTACAAAAACTATGTTATCTACATATTTTGAGGTGGATATAAGAACAATTGAAAGATATGTCAGTGATAATGTAGATGAACTTTCATCTAATGGTTATGAAATAATTAAAGGAAAGCGATTGAAAAACTTCATTGATGAAATTGAAAAGTTGGATGTTCCCGACATTAATGTCGGGAACATCAGTAATCGAACGTCTCAATTAGCCATTTTTGATTTTCGATCTTTTTTAGATTTGGCAATGATGTTAGTAGAAAGTCAGCCGGCAAAAAGTTTGCGGCAGATAATGTTAGATATTGTAATAGATTTTATTAATCAAAAAGCTGGTGGTGGAACTAAATACATTAATCAAAGAGATAGCGAATTTTTGGGTGCTTTTTTACAGGAAGAAAATTATAGAAGAGAATTTACAGATGCTTTAAGAGATTATGTGGACATGGGCAATGCTAAATATGGAATTTATACAGATAAGATATATCAAAGTATTTTTAGAGAAAAAGCGAAGGAATATCGCCAGATTTTAAAGCTTTCTGATAATGAAAAAGTGAGAGATACCTTTTATTCAGAAATTCTTACACTTATAGCATCATATGAATGCGGATTAGCAGATATGATAAAACAACAGTCAGAGAGTCTTGGTCATAAGTTGAATAATTGGGAGATGGCTGATTTATTTAAAGCATTTGAATCACTGCCTTTGTGGAAACCATTAATTATACAAGCAAGAACTAAAATGGCAAGTCGAGATATGGCATTAAGAGAGGCATTCCATTATCAATTAGAAGAATATATAAAGCCATTGTCTGGTGAAGAATATGAAAAATTCTTAGGAGCGGCAGGAGATGAACTTGAAAAATTAATGGCAGAAAACAAAGATGTATTAAGAAGATTAAAGGAGAGTGAATAATGTCAAATTACATATATATCACTCCCGAACAGGCAAGGATAACGCATGAGAAAACGATTGAATATAGTGGAGGTGGAACGCTTGAAGAACTCGACTTCGGACGGTTAGAAAGTGTTTTATACAACATACAAAATGATGAATGGTATCCTAGATTTGTAGATAAGTTGACCCATTTGTTTTTCTGCACATGCCAATTCCATTGTTTTGCAGATGGAAATAAAAGACTGGCAATTACACTGTCAACACTTTTTTTGCTTTTAAATGGTTATATGTCAATAGCCGCTACATTTTTGCAAAAAACAGAAAATATTAGCTTGAATGTAGCAGCAAGTAAAATAGATAAAGAATTATTACATAAAATTATGGAAGCAATAATGAATGAAACATTTGATACGGATGAAGAATTAAAGTTAGAAATTTACAATGCTATCAATTAAAATAAATTTATGATGATGAAGACGTATCAAGCTTTGATTGAAAAATAGGAAGATGAGAATATGAAGTGGATTTTAACTAAGAGGGAGTACCAATGAGTTACAAGGCAATGGATGGAACCAGACAGTGGGATGGAAGTAAGAAAGTACCAGAAGAGAGAATGGCAGTCAAGATGCAGAGCTTTGCGCGGACGGGAATAACGCCGGACATTGCAGGGGCAGACCTGTCCTATGCGTTAAAGCTGCAATATGCCAGGTGGAAAGCTAAGGGATTAAGGACTACCATGGAAATCACTCCGGCTGAATACACAATGCCGCAATCGCGTTCAAAGAATACTTTCTGGAGTGATGAGAAGTATACGCATGAGAGAAGAATGCACATGGCAAATTTATCACAGAAATACTATAAGGGTGATAAATGCATAGATACACAGGAAAGCCAGATTGCAATCAATGCAATCGTAACGGATACGACAGTAGAGACCAGTGCAGTAGAAAGTGACTATTATTGCTGCCCATCCTGCGGTGCTATCAGCAGAATTAAGTAATTAATGACAGGATGTCCATATTGTCAGACCAAATTTCAGATATCGGATTTGTTCCCTAAGGTTACGAACTTCTATTTTTATGATGATGATTCCTCACAGGTTAAGAAAATAAAGAATATAGGGATCGCAGCAGGTATACTTATTTTCATTTTGGCTGTAATCTACAGCATGATGAATGTAGAACATTTTAATGTAATTAATATCGTGGGAGCAGTGGCAGGGGGAGCCTTTGGAGGATATGCAGTATTTGCATTTTCTACAATAGGATATGGAATCTGTAAGGGAATGCAAGGTGTTGGTGAAGTTGTCGGCTCCAGGAAATCAGAAAGAAAAATAGAAAAGAAATTGAAATCCTTAGATAGTACCTTCTCCTATAAATTATTTGAAGGACAACTTATTTCATTCCTGAAAATGACACTTTTTTCAGATGATACACGTAATCTTGCTTGTTTTGAAGGTACTTATGTCCCTGAAAAATACAAGGATTTAATAGATATGAACTATCATGGAACAGTAGCCTTGAAAAGCATAGAAACAACTGGTAATATTGTAAAACTTAATATGAAAGTGTTCCTTCGTAACACGTATTGTAAAAATAACAAAATCAAAATAAAAGATGAAGAAATCCCAATCCAGGTGGCGAAGAATATCTCTACCCCTACCAAAGCCGGATTTTCCATCAGACGATCCCAATGCAAGAACTGTGGAGGCAGCTTCGATGCCACCCATCAAAGGATTTGCCCTTACTGTCAGACAGTGTATGATATGAAAGATGAAGACTGGGTAATAATCAATATAGGAGAATAAAAGTTCCTATATTCCTTAAAGTGGACATTGTCCATTTTGTATGCTATACTCTCTTTTGTATAAATATTCAGAATCGAGGTATAACATGAACATAACAAAGAGAAAAATGTTTCCTGCACTTCTTACAATATTGTTATTCGCAACACTATTGGCAGGATGTGCAGGCAAGCAGTCAGATGCAGGACAAAATGATGCATCACAGAAAGAGATTACCTGTGCAGCGGATCTGGAGGGGGCAAGAATCGGTGTACAGCTTGGAACAACTGGTGATATCTACGTATCGGACTATGAAGGCGATGAAGCAGGAACCAAAATCGAGCGTTATAACAAGGGTGCAGATGCTATCCAGGCATTGAAACTCGGCAAGATTGACTGCGTAGTCATAGACGAGCAGCCAGGCTTACAGTTTGTGAAGCAGAACAGTAACATTCGTATTATTGATGAAGAATTTACACTGGAAGATTATGCCTTTTGCGTAGCCAAGGAAAATACAGAGCTGCTGGACAATATCAATGGTGCACTGGAGAAGTTAAAAGCTGATGGCACAATTGACAGTATTGTGAAAAATTATATCGGTACAGAGGAAGAAGTAGGGCAGTATCCATATGTCAGCAAGGAAGTAGAGAGAAATAACGGGACACTGATTATTGGAACCAATGCAGAGTTTCCACCCTATGAATATTATGACAACAATCAGGTAACGGGTATTGATATCGACATTATGCGTGCAATCAGTGATGAATTGGGTATGGATATCCAGGTAGAGGATATGGCTTTTGACTCTATTATTGCAGCAATCACATCGGGCAAGGTCAATGTCGGTGCATCAGGCTTCACAGTAACGGAAGAACGTAAGAAGAATATTAACTTCACAGATACCTACATTACGACTAAACAGGTCATTATTGTAAAGGGTGACAGCGATACACAGAAGGCAAGTATCGGGGAGAAATTCTACGATAACTTTATCAAAGACAGCCGTTATATGTATATTGTAAAGGGTCTTGGCAATACGATTCTCATTACATTGCTGGCTGTTACGATTGGTATTATCCTTGGGTTCATTATCGCAATCATCAGAACAGGCTATGACAGGAATGGTGAACTGCCGATATTGAATGCCATTTGCAAGGTATATTTGACAGTTATGCGTGGTACGCCTGTTATGATTCAGTTGTTGATTATTTACTATGTCATTCTGGCATCAGCAACGAATAAAATCATGGTTGCAGCTATCGCATTTGGTCTGAACTCCGCAGCATATGTTGCAGAAATTGTCCGTTCCGGTATCATGTCAGTGGACATTGGACAGTTCGAGGCGGGCAGAAGCTTAGGTCTGAATTATCAGCAGACTATGCAGTCTATCATTCTGCCTCAGGCAATCAAGAATATACTTCCGGCATTGCTTAACGAAGTTATCAGCCTTTTGAAGGAGACTTCTATCAGTGGTTATATCGGTCTGATGGATCTGACAAAAGGTGGAGATATCATCAGAAGTAATACATACGAGGCATTTCTGCCGCTGATTGCAGTTGCAATCATCTATCTGGCGTTAGTTATGCTGTTGAGTTTCCTGGCAGGCAAGCTGGAGAGGAGGTTACGGAACAATGAGCGATAATGTGATTCTGGAAGTAAAAGACTTACATAAATATTATGAGAAACAGGAAGTATTAAAAGGAATCAGCACCACAGTACGAAAGGGTGATGTCATTGCCATTATTGGACCGTCTGGGTGTGGTAAATCTACTTTCCTGCGTTCTTTGAATCTTCTTGAAGTACCGACTAAGGGACAGATTCTCTTTGAGGGAACAGATATAACGGATAAAAAGACAGACATTAACCAGATGCGCCGTAAGATAGGTATGGTATTTCAGCAGTTCAACCTGTTCCCTAATATGACCATTCGCGAGAATATCATGTTGGCGCCTGTGAAGCTGAAACTGATGACCAAAGAACAGGCATCTGCCAAGGCAGAGGAGCTGCTTGCAAGGATTGGATTGGCTGATAAGGCAGAGGCATACCCTGCACAGCTTTCCGGTGGTCAGAAGCAGCGTATCGCTATTGTGCGTTCACTGGCTATGAATCCTGATGTGATCCTGTTCGATGAACCAACCTCAGCTCTTGATCCGGAGATGGTTGGAGAGGTATTACAGGTAATGAAGGAGCTGGCAAGCACAGGGATGACGATGGTAGTTGTGACACATGAAATGGGATTTGCCAGAGAAGTTGCGAACCGTGTCATGTTTATCAACGAAGGTGTCATTGCAGAGGAAGGAACACCACAGGAGATCTTCAGTGCGCCCAAGAGCCAGAGATTACAGGAATTTTTATCCAGGGTGTTGTAATGATATATTTTCCGGTGAAATATACAGGATTAAAAGAACGTGGTGTAAAGGGCTGCGTTCTTTTGATTTTGTGGTACTAAATGTCATTGTATATCTAAAAGCTATCTCAGAATACTTTATTTAGAAGACACGGAGAGGGTAATAATGAAAAAAGTTGTTGCATATTAGCCGCAGTGATTGTGATAGTCTGTGCAGTTTGTTTTGGAAGATGGGGGCAGGAAAATTCTGATCTTTCTTTTCAGTTTGAGAAAACGGTTTATACGTATAAAGATGAATATTGCAGCGTGGAAGATCTTGTATATCTGCAGATGGTGGGAAGCAGGAATAAGGAAAAGGAAAGAAAAATCAATCAACTGCTTGAAGACGATAGAAAAAAAGTGTTGGAACTGGCAATTCCTGATCCTGATGAGGAGCTGTCTTTTCACTTGCTGTATGTTCTGAAAAAAATAAAAATTTGGTTTAGCAGTAGATGTAGAGACATTGAAATTTATAATTTGTGGTGATGTATTAATTATGGAAAAATGGTTCGTATTTTAAATTAGAACGTGTTGGACAAGTTCAGATGTCAGATGGATTCGAAGGATAGCATGTCAGTTGGATTTTTACATAAGCGTCATTATGTTGTCAGGATGTCAGGCATCGGAAAAATGCTGCGGTTATTGATGATAAAGATGAGAATGTTATACAGGTTTGTGAAACAGAATATGTAGCTGAATGCTTACGCCAGAAGAGGATATGAATGGAGACGGATTAAAAGATATAAAAGTAGGTACTACATTCGCACAAGAGAAGACGGAACCTATGTTTGAAGCATTTCTCTATCAGGAAGAAAGTGGGCTGTTTTATCTTGAATCATACAGGGCACTTGTAGACTAGACAGGTAGTGCTGACAGATTAGCAGTATGGGAGGGATAGATAATAATGAAAAAAATTATTTCATGCATCAGTATATCAGTACTGTT
>OLIS01001903.1_pt1 | contig 14261 bp, 8 predicted proteins | sample 1601351 | NCBI WGS metagenome assembly OLIS01 (sample SAMEA2452122, study PRJEB22498) | human gut metagenome | biome: human feces; feature: human gut; material: feces | place: Australia | collected 2012
CTTCCACCATTTCGTTGGTGGTAAAAACATTCCAGTATACGATATGAATAGCATTAATCCCAAATAGGTAGATTATCATCGGAATACGCCATCTGTAGCAGAGCCAAAAGAATCTGCTCGCAAGTATAAGCACAAGCGGATGGATGTAAACAGAGAAATAGATAAATGCTGCTGACACCCAATTTTCTCTAAACCATACGCACATTTCTTTACCATGTGATGCAAACGTCACCATACAAGCCACATGAAAAAGCATGATAAAAAGAGGCATAACTTCACAATAATACTTGAACCAAGTGAGTAGCTTCACGCTATAGCCTCTACCTGCAAGGATAATGACGTTTATCATTTCGCTAACGTCCATGTCCTTAAACATTACTCTTGACAACTGTACAACACCGACTGATTGAACTAACCGATGGACTTCATCTTCTTCCTCTTTAGTCATAAATTCTTCTCCTTTTGTTTTTTGATTTATTATTTATTCTTAGTTCCTCATTCTTAATAATAAGGAAAGTTCTGCAAAAATAAACGATTCTGCACAAAAATATTTATTTTGAGCAAAAATTTAAAGTTAAACTTTGCTAAAGTAACAATCTGAAAGTTCTGTTACCAAATTCTTGTTACCATTTTATCATTTTTTGGTAACAGAAACAAGGCGGTCACTATGTAGTGAACCGCCTTGCATATTATATGAGAGTTTTAATCTCTACTGCATTCTGAATACCATTCGAGATTGTAATATATCAGATGCACATGCTCATATTGAGACGTACATACGAATGTACCGGTAGATCCATTCGCTTGATGATAGAGAGATGAATTTGTTGGATGAACGACATTAATCTTACCTTTACCAGCCTTGATGAACGTGAAGTTATCTCCATTTATTCCATGTGATGGCAGCGTTATCGTTATATCGCTGTTATTATTACATATCAACACCATGCCAGACTCAAACATATCTTCGTTTGCACCATTGAGGTTTATGCTTTGGCTTATAGATTGAATACAGGTTCTGAAACCAGCTACGTCACCATTTTTTATTTTGATGGCATGATTTTTCAATCCGTTCGTCGCATCTACCTCTAAAGCAACACTCTCGCCATCTGACCTTCCTTTAGCCTTAATTCTCGCTCCTATTGCGGTAACATCCTTTGAAGGGAAACTGGATAACGACTGTCTGACTTGCAATGCAGGTTTGTTAATATTATCATACTTGTTTCCGTTACTATCCGTGAACGAACCATTATATTCACAAAGTCGCACATAAGATTCAAATCCACTGCCATCACCTGATATTTTGTCATCTGATATGAGGAAAAAACCGCATCCACTACCTATTCCGGCAAATGCGTAATGGCTGTATTTGCCATTGGATTCATCTATAGTCTGTTTTAGATAATCTTTTTCACCAAAATAGCCGTAATCAACAAAAAATGAGCCTATCATAGCATTTTTTGCATACATTGTTCCATCTTTGTTTATACGGAATGGTGCTTTTTCGGCAGTACTTGCTCCGACCCAAAACGGAAATCTCTCACCAAGGTCAGAGGCTTCATCAATATCATAATATCCGAAGTGTCCTGCTATATCGCCATTTCTTTTACTCTTAGCGTAAATGTGCTCAGTCTCAATCAAGTCAGCGTTGAGCTTGCCATTACTGAACATGGTGGTTTGAGTATCTTCTTTCGTTCCGTCTTCTTTGACTTTCGTTGTAACTACCTCAACCTTATCACCATAAAGCTTAACCTTATCTGTGGTGATTTCGATACCAGCCTTCTTCAAGGATGCCTTGTCTACTAAGTCGGTCTTTCGCTCGGTATAACTGGTAGGGCGAGCACCATCTTCCAGTTTAGGCTGGCAGATAGAAATATCATTGTCCGGCATTACGCGGAACAGAAGCTTATCGGGAAGATTAGGATATTGAGCGGTGGCGCGGAGGCGGTAATGTACCCAATAACGTTTCCACTCTGATGTTACCGGTATGCTGACTGCTCCATCGGCACTCAACTGCGGCTGCTCACTATTGATACTCTCTACATAGATGCGAGGAGTGCCGTCGCGATAGAGATAGGTGGTAATGCTCCCCGTCCCCTTGGCAAGGAAGGAGAGAATGTAATCGTGGTTGTCCTGGATAACGTTTTCTACATTCCAGCGCAGAAGCTCGATAGGAGAGCCAGTGGTATTGTTGACGTGAGCCACGGAATATACGCCCTCGTAGGAACGAAGGGTAATGGCGCTATCGGCTACCTGGAGGAGTGGGGTGCTCTTATCAGCGGTGGACGTGGCGCTGTCGGAAGGGATGAGGGTGGCGGTGGAATCGAGGAGGTTGCCGCCCTGATAATCGCCATCGCTAGGGGAGAGGCTCCAACCGCTATACTGCGAGGCAGCATCTAACATAGGCTGGCAGATGTAAGCATTGACCGCAGGATATGTTCCATCGGTGAGAGGCTTGGTGGTCTTGGCGTTGCACCAGAAGTTGACGGCAAGATAAGGACTTGTTATCTCCTTGCCATGGATGGTGAACTCTACAAGCTGCCAGGTATCTATCTGACTTACGGTGAAGGTCTGGCGGTGGGCGGTTCCTCGGTTGGCAGAATTGTAGGCTGCCATCTCGAATACTTCGATGCAGAAGGTGAGGTCGGTGTTATCAGCCTTTACCCAGCAGGATAAGGTATAATCTGTGTCGCTCTGTATAGGGATGTTCTGACCAGCAACGGAATCGCTTGGAACTGGGATGCCAGAGGCTGCGAATGGGGCATAGGTGCTGTCCCAGAAGGCACCAAGGTAGCCACATTCGCCCGAACCGCCATACTGAGTGGCGATATGCAGACAGCTTACGCCACCCTTGCCAGTATTGCGCTCTATGCGTACCTGAGGGTCGATATACGGACCTTCACCCTGACGGCGGAAACTGCTGCCAGGGAGGAGATTGCGCACGGCATAAGGCTGTTGCGATACTTCCAACTTAATCTGAGAGGCGGTTTCCTCAATCCTGCTACTTAGTTGGGTAAGATTATCGTTGGTATCATCCTGTACCTGATTTATCTTATCTTCCAGTCCGTTGGTTATCTCTTCGTAATGAGTATAGAACTTCTCATTATCAGAATATACACCACCGAGCACGGTCTTCACATCTACGGTGAAAGGGAGCGATGCGGTATATCTGACGCCATCAAGAAGGAACGATATATTGATACTGCCGCTGGTGGCTGGCACATACTTCTTTACTGTTCCATCGGAGGTGGTAACAGATACTTCCTGCTTGCTGATGCTCTCAATGAAGATCATGCGGTTATCGTTAACGGTACTAGTGATAGCATTACAGAGCATGCCTGTTACCACTACATCGGTTATTCCACGCGATACATCCTGCTTGCCTCGCATCACGGTAAGCATCGACTTGTTGTTGTCGGAAGTAATAAGCGGGTTACCATTAGTATCAGCAGTAAAAGTGAGCTTTGCCGGACTGAGAACTATATCAATTGCATCCTTTCCATCCTTTCCATCCAGCCCATCAGTACCCTTGATGTCTCCGAAATCTACCCATCCCGGCTTCTGTGCCACGTAGAGGTGACCACCTACGTTATATCCGTCGCCTATCTCGGCGAAGGTATAAGATATACTGCCATCAGCCTTGCGGGTGATAACATAGAGTTTCTGTTCGGCTGAAGCGGTGGTATAGATGTCTACCAGGTAGATGCCTTCCTCGGTAAAGGTGTTATGGTCTGCATGATGATAGAAGGCAGTAGCGGTTCCCTTAGGGGTAAAGCTGGTGCCGTTGACACCATCCTTGCCGTTATAACTTACGCTATAGGTGGTGGTAGATGCGCCGCCGCTATACTTCACGATGGTTCTCGACCAGAGGTAAGGCTTGCTATCGGTGGTTTTCTGAACTTCTGCCTTCCAGTCTGACGGTTCGGAAGGTGGGGTCATGGCAGAAGCCGAGATGGCGTAGGTAACCGAAGTTTCGATTACCTTTACGCTCTCACCATCTTTTCCGTTAGTACCGTCCTTCGGCTTTCTATGTAATATTATTGATGCTGTCAACATAAGCGCATAGTTTTAAGTTACACCTGATAGCTAACAAAGTCTATCACGTCCTCGTTATCGTTTGCTATCTTACCCCAAATATCCGTACCAACTTCTACTGATACTCCTTTCAGAGTTCCGAGCGGTGTCTTGTTGAGAGAACTGGCGAAGGTATGAGTGAAAGTACCTTTAGCCGCCCATTCTTCTGTAATATCATCTCCTGCTTTTCCTGCCACAAGTCTGTATACCTTAGCCGTTACAGTCTGCTTGTTCGTTCCGTCCCAGTCTTTGTCAACTGATGGTGTAAGCTCATACTCATCGCCAATATCGGTAATCTTGTGGAAGTCTGTCGCAAGAGCGGTCTTTTTGCCATCGCCAGTCTTGTATGCAGAGCAGTAGATACCGCCAATACCATCAATCATGTCACGTGTAGCCGTAAACTCTATTGATGTACTATCCTGCAAAGTTATATTCTTCTCATTAAAGAAGCGGTATGAATATCCACTTGTAATTTCATTTCCATCAATAAAGAACCTCGCTTTAAGCTTTGTCGAAGGATTTGCCAAAGATAAGGTACAACCGCCCTCAATATACAGAGCAGCAGCACTACTACCGACTATCTGCAAGTGAAGCTCTGCGGTAGCCTCTGATTCATAGCTTGTACTAGCGGCTTCTCCCGAGCACTTGAACGTGAACATATCGTTGCTCGTATTGCTAGCAGATGCAATGTTATCAATGATCCTCAACTTATAGTTGGATGGGTTGATGGCAAATCTGGCATCGCTGCACTTGTAGAAACCTTCCGATGTAGCCGTAGTTGTAACTACCAACATGGTGTTATTGTAATACCATGTTCCGTTTGTAATGCTTGCGGTCTGTCCGTTTGTTGCAACAGCCTTAGGAACGAGGATAGGCTGATTGGCTGGTGTCTGAAAGTTTGGGGCTGGGGTTGAAGTCTTGTCATTCCAACCTTGATAGAGAGCTGCATTCTCTGTCTCTATGCTCAATACTACGTTCACACCCTTTTTCAATCTCTTCAGTGTGATACTTCCTGATAATGTACCTTCCATACAATTTAACCTTTAAAGTTCATTAAATACTCTTCCAACCCTCTTGCACTATCGAACATAGTGCCTTTGAGTTGCTTTAATCTTTCACTCTCATCACCGACAAGCAACGATGTGTCCATCATTCCTTTCTCCGTGATAACCATCTTGCTTTCTCCTTCGATGTCAATGACGTTGTGCGTGATTACATCAAATCCTGCTAAGATAGCTTTTTCCTTATCTGCTAAAACGTATCTCATATCATTCTAGTTAAAGATAAACGGATTGCCGTTCTCATCTGTGTATACGTTACCGCTTGCATCGGTAGCAACCTTATACTCCTCCTTGTAGTCGTAGTCGAAGCAGGTTACAACATAGTTGTCCTTCTGCGTATCACCCATGGTGAGGTCAGATAGACGGAAGAACACTTCTCTTCCTTCTCCGAGATTCACATCAGATTCGTAAGCGGTAGTACCAAGCAATACCATCTTAATCACGTTCTCAGCGCAAGGTACATCATGGTCTTTACACTTAATAATAGCTTCTTGATACATAATATCCGTATCTGGGTAGATGTCGCTTTCAACGCTCGGCTTTGCTGATATTGCCTTATGCAATCTGTTGACTGTGCAGATAGTCTTCAAACAAACCACCTTACCGCCAACAAGCACTTTAAGGAGATAAGTGGCTGCGTTAGGCACAAGGCGCAAATCAAGGGTCATACTTGTAAGTGAAAAAGCTTGCAACTCGTAACCTACACTCATCTTTACATTAGTTCCGCTATCTGTGCGGTAGATTTCCAATGTGTAGCCGCTAGTCTGAATTTCCTTTCCCTTGCGTACTCGTATGGCTGCCGTGCGAAGGTACTGCTCTCCGTCATTAATCTGCTGGTCAGAGAGTGATGATGCAATTCCGTGACTTACCTGATAGTCATGCAAAAGCATATTATCATCAATGCAGGAATACATGAGGTTAAGCGGATAGTCCGTTTCCACGCTCCATGAATCCTGTGCAGCTTGAACTGTATAAAGCGTCTTTTCGTCACTATTGACAGGCACAAGCTCATTATTACGGAAGTCGAGCAACTGACCCTCAAAGCGCAACTTGATACGCTCGTTCAAGCCGATGTTACGCTTAATAATGAGCATACCCTTATTATCTCCGCTCGTAATAATGGAATACTTACCATTCCAGCTTGCTACACTCTCAATCTTCTGTCCGTCCACGTACCATTGCATCTGTGACAGATGCGAGTTGCTTCGGGTGTTACCTTGCCAACTGCCATCCCTTGCGGATGCGCTGACGATAGGACAGATACCGCAAGGTACTGCTGCCGTTCCCTCTCGGTTAGGCTGATACTCGCCATCACTATAGAGCTGAGTAAGTGGCGATTCGGGTGTGGTGCATGTCAGCGAACAACCCGTAACCAATGGCGCATATCTGCGCCGCATGAATTTCTTTTCCGTTCTCATAGCTTATCTATTTATAAGTATTGAACAATAACTAATCAATCCCGAGCGTCTTGCAGTCAGCATCAACGATAGCCTTCAATCGTGCTCGCTCTTCAAGGAACTCCTTATAAGCAGCGGTCTTGATAGCTATATCTGCCTTATCAGTAGTGATGCCAAGCTGAATAGCATTATACTCGTTGATGAGTTTCTGTTCCTGATTACCATCCCACTTTTCAGCAATGACCGCTTCGGTAATCTTATTAGACGTGAGGGGTTCCCATACAATCACTTCCTGGCACTCGTACTGAGTTTTTGATTCTGTACCCGAAGACTTCTCTGTTGATTCTGCCTTCACCGCCTTGATGTCGTAGTGATAACGGTGACTTCCGTTTCCTACTGCCTCCAATACAGAAGGCTCATTGTCGTAAGTTGCTTTCATATTGCTATCTTTTTAAAATTATAATTCTGTATATCGTGGAACGCACCTATATTCTCTAACAGATGTCTGCTATCGCTGTGACTTGCCCAACCTAACCAAGGGCTTATCCTCATTTTCAGTGCATCCTCCTTAATTCCTTTCTTTCTTGCGGCTTTCATTTCCCTACATAGGTTCTGCTTTGTTCTCTTACGCATAAGCTTCTGCTTGCGGAAGAACTGATAGCCTACATAGTCCAATGCACGACCGCTTTTATCGTATCTGTTCATACCGATTTTGAATATCTGCCAATTTCCTTTAATCTTTAGCTTCAATTCTCCTTCGAGCTTGTATTTGATAGCTTTGCGAACTTTATGCAATACTTCTTTATTTTCCGCAAAGAATGTTATATCATCGGCATATTCTGTACTCTCAACTTTCAGCACTTCGTTCACCCAGTGCATGAAGTAAGCAAGATAAAGATTAGCCAAATACTGACTTGAATAGTTACCTATCGGCAATCCATCTGTAGAATCTATAATCTCGTCAAGGAGATTTAGCACATCAGCGTCCTTTATCTTCCGTCTGATAATTCTCTTCATAACCTCATGGTCGATGCTAGGATAGTACTTTACGATGTCTATCTTCAAGCAATACAGAGGTCTGTCAATAGGATGCCTTCTTATAATCTCACCAACCCTTCTTGCGCATCCTTCTATTCCTCTTCCCTTGATGCAGCTATATGTGTTGTATGTGAATACGCTGCGCCATATAGGTTCAAGGATATTCAATATCGCATGATGAACGATTCTGTCGGGAAAGTATGGCAATCTGTATATCACTCTCTCCTTCGGCTCATGGATGGTGAATATGTCATACTTTGATGTTCTGAACGTTTTGTTTTTCAGCATCTCATGCAGCTTCAACAGATTATCCTCTCTGTTCTTGTCGAATACTCGCACACCATAGGTATTTCTCTTTCCCTTCCTAGCCTTTTCGTCAGCTAATCTGAGATTATCCATTGATATGATTTTCTCGTAGAGATAACCAATCCTTTTCATCTTTTTACTATTTTGCTTCCTTACTCCGAGTCTTCGACTATCAGCGATATTGCCGATACCTACCAACACGTTTCTGAGTTCCTATATTTTTCACCAAGAGGTGAGGTCATGATTCCCATATATAATATTTAACCTTAGAAGTATAGGTGAGAGGCGATATTCGCATTCGTGTCCGAGGGAGCGTTATTCGAGTTCGAGTAAACGAAGCCGCATTTCGAACCGTTATTCGCATTACCGCCAAAGTGAACGCCACGTTAGGAATCATCAACCTTAATATCTTTTATTCTACGAAATATCGGTTTCCGTTACCTCGCATTGTCACCTTGCGAGGAAAGGCATTCCGTTTCTTTATTTCCTGCAAGATATAGAGTATATCCTGTGAGCCTGTGAAGAACTTCATCGCTTCACTCTCTGGGTCTTCAAGATTTCGCTTCACAAGCACCAAGGTCTGACCTTTCGTACCTTTCTGCTTAGAGAATCTTGTCGGAATATCCTCCATGAAATCAATCAGCCAAAATGATGTATTCACCAACTTGCTCTGACTTACTTCCTTGCAGTTGAATGAACGGCTGTTCTCATTGCGAGGAATGTTCAAGAATGCAAGACTTCCATCGTCTTGTTTTGTATTATTGTCTGCCATATTTCTATTATTTTAATGTTAAACCTAATTTTAATCACCCTATGCCGCCAATAAATGGCGGGCGGCATAGGGCGTGTGACGAGCCGTATCGCTTCGATTATGCAGCAGGTAGGAAGCAAAGGCGAGAGGCGAAATACGCAGACGAGACCGAGGGAGCGCCATTCGAGCGCGAGCAAACGAAGCCGCATCCCGAACCGTTATTCGCAGAACCGCCAAAGAGAACGCCACGTAGTGTTGTAGCGGTAGGTATGTTAGTGTAATGATAGTCACCATGATAGCTACTATCACTACTGCCAACAGCCTTTGCTGTGATGTCACCATACTCGCCAAAAGTAATCCGTGTGACAAAGCCTTCCGTTCTCGCTTCGTTGCCGACATAGGTATATCCGTTATATCCTGTATCTGAAAACTTCTTTGGGTCACGGCATACATATACCTTGCTGACACCGCTATCACCTGCCTGTACCTCAATATTGATGCCATCAGTCCACTGCCATACATGAGCAAATGGGCACTCGATACCACGGTATCTGTTTACGCTTACCTTGCCGAAAGTAACACCATTCTTTGTGCCAGTATCGTATGTAACAACACCGCTTCGGTTGCCAAGGCTATCAGTCGTGCCGCAAGGAACAAATGGGTTGTTTCCATTGTATGTAGTCCATTTAGTCCAATCTACGCCAACAACACCACTGCCAAGACCGCCCTGATGATAACCTTCGGTAGTTAATGCTGCGTTATAGTTAGTCTGACAAGACAACTGGGCATACTCAATAGCGAAAAGCCAATAGAGTTCTCTCTGAATATCGTATACATGACAGTTCCATTCAGCACTACCAGTCTTTCTTGCTCTAGCCGCATTGCGGAATCCTGTACGACTGATATTAGATGATGCAAATACGCTAGCGATAGAGCAGAGCTTGTTATCCTTGACATATGCTTGATAAGCACTCACGTAACGCTTCGGAACTTTGCGGAAACCAGCCAAAGGTTCAAGGCTCATCCATGCCCTGCGCTTATTGCCGTCCGTTTCAAACTTTTCATAATACTCTGGCAGCTCAACCATAACCTGACCTCGGCTTCCGTCACGTGTAGCCTTAGTCCAATCCTGTGGGTCGAGATAGTCAACCACATTGCCATCATCATCAAGCAGGCATCCCTTCATCAAAGTCTGAACTGGTAAGGTTCTGTGCATACTCATGTTGCCGATTCTCGTTGCAGCCGTTGAACTTACCGTTACATCGAACTCAATGCCGTATGCGTATACCTCTGGCGAAGTGATGGAAAGGTTAAGGCTTCTTGATAAGTCCTTCACCTTTACTCTTCTCATAGCACCGCCAATTTCAACAAGTACACTATCCGTCTGCTGTACGGATGAAGCAACATCTGCCGTTCCTAAATTCTTATTTGCCATAATTAAAAATTATTTATAAATTCATAAATCAAATCATCATACACTCAGTGTTGCCGAAACCTCATTGGTTTTGTTACCGATTTGCCAAGCCTTGAAGGTAAACACAACACCGAAAGTCTTCTTATTCTCAGCACCAAGGTCATTCTCGTTATCAGTAAATGCGATATTGATAGTACCTCTAAAGTTCTGAGCCTTAGATGTTGCGTTCCATGCCGCATCTTCCTGTTTGTTGCCGCTATCTCTTTCCACGCTCCAATCCCAACCAATCGATGTATCAACAATAGAATCACCACGTACAACGGAGCATACGACATCAATCGTTTCACCCCAATCAAGAGTGTCTTGCCCACGCAAATCAATCAGTAGCTTATTCCGTTGTATTGCGGTCGTTGCCTTCCAATAAGGCGAATCCTCGGATGGTTCAGCAGTTGTAGTCTGTCCTTCCGAGACAATGCAGAGCCATCTTGTGCCCATCCATGTGACCTCATCGTAGTAGCTGTATTCCGTACCCTCTTTCCAGTCACCAAGATAGATGGGAGTCCATACTTTCTCACCGCTCACGTTGACAAGTTTGAAGAATTTGCTAACGATACTGACACCATCGAAGCTTACGTCAAAGATAGACTTATCCTTCAGCGAGTACGAGTTGATGCCTCTATACATCGTGAACTTCGGTGCTGAATCTCCTTCGGTCTCCATCAGAAGAAGATGCTGCCGTGTCTTGTCGCTTCTGTTACCCATGAGGACGATGGTATCACCTACGGCAGGGTTGTCCGAGCCTTCCATGCAGTTGTCCTTCGCAATCTGAATCCATGCGAACTTCTTTCCGTCATAGAGTTCGTGACCTTCGGCATCGGTGATTACCTCATTCTCGGTTGATACCTTAGTGACAAGTCTCCAATAATCTTTATTACTCACGTTCTCATAGACACCAGCCTTGATGTTGAATGTCTTGCACCTAACTTGGTCATCCACCTTGAATGAGTTGATTGTTGCGGTAGTTCCATCATCAGCGAGGAGATAGCACTTCCAACCAATCAGCTCATTCGTTGTCTCGCTATATACTTCCTTGATGTAGCTTATCTTGCCAGCAGCAGGGGAGAGGACGATGTTGCCGCCAACGTAGGATAATTCTCGAATAAGCAGCGTATTGAAAATCGCCTTACCCCATACTATCAAGTCCGTGAGCAACATCTGATACTTACCATCGCTTCTCTGCTTGATTGCAAAGCCCGTTTGCTCTGCTTCGTTGAAATCGAGTGACTTCAAGATATTCACCAACACACTAGAGAGGATAGCGTTGCCGCTGCCATCAATACCGAACTCGTTAGAGTGACCGATGAAGAAGCCGTTAAGTAATCGCTGAACCTTCTGAAAGGTGATAGTACCATTTGCGGTATCGTCTTTCAGTTTAGAGAGATACATTTTATCGGTTATACTAGCATTAAAGCTATTGGTATTACTACCACCAACCATGCTAGATAGAGATTTAACAGTTTCTCCTTTTACTGCATCAATAATCTGCTTCGTATCACTCTTTGTAACTTCCAACGAATTAACAAGCTCAATCTCAACTTCTGCCAGCTCATCGTTATCAACCTTTACAGAGTAGTTGCTGACGAAAACTTCGTGACTAATAAGATTTCCATCGCTATCCGAATCGCCCTGTATTTGTATTGACAGCTTTGCATTCTCGTTTAGCTTACTTGCAAAGTCGGTATTCTCTTGTAAGAATACGCGAGAAAACTTAACAGAGTAGTTGAACTGGTCTGTATTGTTTTCGCTCATGTGCTTAATAAGAGCATCATCAAGTCGTTTCTCTGCTGCAGTTACAAGAACCTTTGGTGGTTTGATGCCTGTGATGACAAACAAATCTCCCTTTTGCGGTTTAAAGCCAGCACTCGCGTTTGGCATTACGATACCTAGTGTTGATGTGTCCTTCTGAACTGCAATCCATAACTCTTTCTGAGTTGAATCTTGGTTTAGCTTATCTTCGTAAGCATCGCTAGCGTTAGCAAATATATAGTCATTCTTATCTGTGCGAACTGGTTTTAAGTTTCCTTTTTCATCAACACTTACGCAGTTATAAAACTTTGAATTGTCAGCACTCGGCTGATTGTAAATCACAAATGAGCATGCAGGGCATCCGTTACTCTTGATGAGATTTATCTTTGCTGATTCGCTAGCCAAAGCATGAGCAAATAAGTCAAATCCAAAATCACCGTTAAACTTATGTAGCTTTATATAGAAATAGCTATGAATATAATTTCCATCGTTATCCTTTACATCACTATCAGCACTATCAAAAGCAACATCTGCAATCTCTCCAAACAACTGTCCTTCTGCATTTACAATTCCTTTGATAGTTGGCTTTATATTACCAAAAGTAACAGTCCCTTGATGAGGATTTCCTTTCTTGTACAAGTTTACAAACTCGTAATATCCACTACCGCTTGGCAACTTGTGGGTGTTATTCAAAGCATAATAGAAACGCTCTGCACCTTTCGTGTTGCGATATATAGAAGGCATAAGTACCGATGATGGTGCAATCCAGACTCTATCTATTACCGTTATTGATACAGGATTTTCTGCTCCGTTATCAGCGTCATGTAATCCTACATAATAGACATCTACTTTAGACCCTGAATTATTTACATCTTCTTTACGAGAATCGAACTTATATTCAGCAGAATAATATTCAGAAGATGATAATATTGGCATTGTAATACCCAAATCTTCTAAATTATAGAATTTGCCTCCTTTTGCATCCTTAAAGACAAAGTTTCCATAATTAGGAGTATATGACATTTCCAAATAACCGCTTTTCGTGATTGTAAAATCGCTTTTCTGAGCAGATAAGTTTATCACAACTCCGTTAGTATTTATCCTAATAGATGAAGATTTGTATGAAAGCACATAATTTACATCAAATTGATATATACCTTGTGAAACAATATCCATTGATGCTGTAGTACCTACATTTTTATCTGAAATAACATATCCTTCTTCACCAGTAGTGATGTTTTTCCATCTTATTGTTATTCTAGGAACACCTTGTTCAGTAACTAACTTGTATTGTCCGTTAATTCCTGTGCCGTTATATACACATACGATATTCAAACTGCTAAAATCAACGTGAACTCCACTTTTTGCGTCAACAAACATACGTACATTATCACCAAAAGAATATTGACCATCTGTTGATGATGATTCTCCGCTTGATGCCCAGTAAAATTCACTTGCATAGTTCAGTTTTAATGCTACTTCTTTGCCATTAATAACATTGTATAGAGTAAGTTTGTTATTATAACAATTAGCATTACCTAAACACCCAACCATCTTAGATAGTTGTATAGATACACCGCCTTTATTGATGTTTTCAACATCAAAAACTGCATCACCAAACTCATCATCATTAGGATAGTAATATGGCAGGTTATCAGATGAACCGTAACCTGTTATCATGTCAACTATCTTATAGTTCGCATTCTCCTTTGATACGGATATAAGGGCATCACTACTACCATATTTTATAGGTGTATCTGTTAAGTCGTGCTGTACCTTGCCGACATGACAAACGCTGCCATCCCAGTAATAATCAAGCTCAAAAGTTGTGTTGATAAGTTGTAAAACATCAGTCAAATATTGGTCTTCAAATGATACTTCCTTAACTTCATCTGTTCCATATCCTTCATCAATAACAACGTAATATCCCTTGTGTTCATCTGTAGGACGATACAATCCGCAATATGCCATTGAGCTATTGATGCGAGCAACAAACTCATGGATAGTTCCACCAAACGTGAACTTTGTCTGGTTTGAACGGTATCTGTCTTTATTCTGTGTATCAACATCATCAACGACAACATCAAAGAACAGAGTGTTATCAAGCAATTCTCTTCTAGATGTGAAAGTGATTTCACTCTTCCACATTTTAGACGAATTATCCTTTGTAGAGCTTGGTGTATAGGACACAAAGAACCTATCGTCATTGTACTCTACGAACTCTTCCTTCTTCCATTGCAAAGGCTCAGATGAATATATTGTAGCAGTAAGGGTAGGAGCACCACCCATACGTTTTGCATCGTAGGTATATGATGATACAATAGCAGGGTTAGCTTCCGATGGGAACAAACCGATAATTTCATTACCAGTGTTCTCATCGTAAGTCAACTTCTGTATGTATAATGATTCTGCCT
>OLIS01001905.1_pt1 | contig 14258 bp, 7 predicted proteins | sample 1601351 | NCBI WGS metagenome assembly OLIS01 (sample SAMEA2452122, study PRJEB22498) | human gut metagenome | biome: human feces; feature: human gut; material: feces | place: Australia | collected 2012
ATAATATTTGTCTTCGATATACTCGGTTATTTTCAAGGGTACCCCCAAATCTTCGTCGGCAGTTTCCTTCACGTAAGGTGCCGCATAAAGATTCACAAGCATATAATAACAAAAAGCTCTCAAGAATTGTGCTTCTCCCCGCACCCGACGTTGATCTTCTTCCGGATCATTCGGGAACTCGTCCACGTAAGCGTTAATCACGTTCAAATAACTGATACATTGGTAAAGGCGCTTCCAGTCCCAATCGTAAAGATCATCACCATTGATTTTTTTCCATGGTTCCTTTGCCCAAATATAAAAATTCCGCATAGCAGCTACACTAGCTTGGTAAGCATTTAAGTCGGTCTTACCGGTTAAATATTCCTCCGCATCGTCATCCATCAGATGAAGATACGGCCAATAGTGAGCCCCGGAAGAGTTAATAATTATAACTTGATTATTAACATCATTTTTCAAGTACCCATTTCCTATCAGTACTTCATTTAAATCTTCGCAGGAAGAGGCATATACTTTGTCATTTGAATACTCCTCCAAAAAATCTCCGCAAGAAGCAAGTATCAAGCTTCCCACACATAATACCATCGTGTATATTAACTTTTTCATCTCGTCAAAATTAGAAAGTTACGTTTAATTGAAGCGTGTATGTCGGTCGAACGGAAATATTGATCAGACTCGATGAACCCGATTGCGACGGATCCTGTCCCTTCAACTTTTTACTGCAAATCGTGAATAAATTCGAGCCGCTCACGCTCAAATAAGCCGATTGCATATACAATTTCCGACAAATTTTTTCCGGCACCACGTACCGCAAAGAACAACTTGACAATTTCAAGTAATCACCGGAAGCCACTCGCAAATTGGAATTATCATATACCTCCCACAAATTTCCTGCAAATTTAAATGCTGAATAATCAAACCACCACGGTCTATTTGCAGCCTCCCAGTCAGCCCCTTTCAATATTCCCGGGATGTTCGTGTGTAACTCATCTCCCGGACGTTGCCAACGTTCTGTCAATTCCCTGCGCAGATTTTTCTCGGAACTCGTTACGCCACCCCCATTCGGGTACATCTTAAACAAACGGATTTTAGAACCGATGCTATACGCCAAATTGAAGGATAAACCCCAATTGCGCCATCCCAAGTAATTACTAATACTTCCCTGCAAGAAAGGCTCGCGGCAACCGGAATGTTCCATCACTTCCATCCATACATCCTCCCTATCCATCTCTTTATAGATATCTCCGAGACGTACACTCTCTCCATTCACTTCCACGTATTTATCCATACCATAAAATTCAGGGGCACCCGTGTCATGATTCAATCCCCTAAAGCGATAAGAATAGAATGTATTCACCGGACGCCCAGCGACTTGCACGTTTCCGCTCAAATAATCAGTATATTTAATCTCGTCCTGCAACACTTTATCTTTCGGTTTGATTTTATCGATCAATTGGTTAAATACCGAACCGAAATTAGGGTCGAAACGCCAGATAAATCCTCTACGTTCACCGCTCACGCTTGCACTGTTCAACATCGTATTAATCGGCACGAAATTCAATGTCAACTCGTATCCTTGATTCCTTAAATTTCCTTGGTTTACCGTGTAATTATCTCTTCCGTTCACGGGCGATATGGACTTGCTAAAGAATGCATCCTTCGTGTAGCGGTAATAATAACTGATGTTACCGTTAAATTTATTATTGAATAACGAGAAATCCAACCCGATATTGTAGGTCGATGTCCGTTCCCATTTCAAATTGGGATTAGGATAATTATCGATCAAAGAATAATTTTCTCCGAAGAAATTATTTCTCCCCTTCTTTTGGATCACCAAACGATGTGAACCTAATGCCGACATATTTCCTTGCCAACCGTAAGACATCTTCAAGGCCAAGGAATTCACCCAATACACGTTCTTCAACAAGTTCTCGTCCAAATTCCATCGGAAAGAAGCAGACCAAATCGGTAATAACCGATCGTTGCTGGCATCTCCGAAAGCATTGGATTCATCGATTCTTATATTACCATTCAAGATGTAAGAATTTTTATAGGCATACGAAACACTCCCAATCAAAGCCACCTTTCTCGTCAAATTATCCTTCAATGTTCCCAACGCCTCTTCCGTCTGTGTCCACATGAAATACTGCGTATATTGAGTATTTGATGAATACGACCATCCTACTGGGTTGAAAAAATTTCCTCTATCCGGCAAATAATTCCTTTTGGTGATCTTAAAACCGTTATAAGTCGATGAACTCAATTCTCCGATGACGTTAGCTGTAAAGGCATGCTCCTGTTCCTCATCCAAGAAACGATTATATGTTAATGTTGTACGGGCGGAATAATTCTCATTTTTCGTATTGTCTAAGGTCAATTGACCGCCAAACGGTGCCAATGATGTAGGGATATTAACTTCCCCAGTTTCCATATACAAATTTTTCAATTTAAGTATATGCCAAGTATCCTCCCCGTAATACTCGTTGTTATCGGTATGGGAAATACCGTACGAGAACGTAAAATCCGCCTTCAAATCTTTCAATACCTGATACCCTAAAGTAATATTCAAAGAGATCTGATCGGTATTGATCTTGTTATAAGAATTCTTCATTTCGTTAAGTATATTGAAGCTCCGGTCATAAGCACCATGATAATCTCTTTGATAAAACCAAGGCGTCCCGTCTTCATTATAAGCTTTCAAACTACGAGCCGTATTGTAAGCATAATCAGCAACACCCACTTGCTCCGGCGTGTAATCCTTTTTCATGATTGAAGCATTCAAACCAAAATTCATGGAGAATTTATTATAGTTCAAGTTCAAGCGAGTCATAGCCGTATAGCGCTTATTCTCCTCCCCTTTGGTATTTCCATGCTCATCAGTATATCCCACGGAAGCATAATAACGAATATTTTCCGTTCCCCCGGAAATACTTAACGAGTGTGCATGTGAATACGTATCTTGCAAAAGAAGTCCCATCCAATCTGTATTCACCGTTTCCATTTCCCGTACTTGGCTAATAAACTCATCACGGGTAATCTTGTTACTCAAATAATCGGAATAAGCTGCTTCATATCCCACCCAACTACTCAGCGTGGGAACTTCCTGTTTTCCATCGACCACCTCTCGAGAATAATCAATACGTTCCTGAGAATTCATCACATTCACCGCACGGTCTGTATAACGGGGAGCTCTACGAAAAGTTCCCGACACGGAATAAGAAATCGATGGCTTGCCGATTTTCCCTTTTTTCGTAGTGATCACGATTACTCCGTTCGAAGCTTGCGGACCGTAAATTGCTGTGGCTGAAGCATCCTTCAACACGTCAATTTTATCTATATCATCGGGATTCAATCCGGAAATGGCATTACCCAATAAATTCACAAAATCCAAACTATTGATATCGGCAGGATCCACGTTTACCGGATCCGTCAAAATCATACCATCCAACACCCACAACGGAGCCTGACTTCCTAATAAAGTTGTCGTACCTCGTATTTTGATTTTAGGAGTCGCACCCACTTGACCACTATTCTGCATGAATATCATTCCCGGAACCTGTCCTTCCAACATTTGGTCTACCGTGCTTATTCCCGGTTGCATAATATCATCCATTTTCAAGGTTGTCACCGCACTTGTCAAATGACGTTTGTCAACGGAATAGTATCCCAAAGCAACGACCTCATCCATTACCTGCACATCTTCTTCCAAAACGACAGACAAGGATTTCTCGCTATCCTTTACAAGCACGGAGCGTTGTTTGTATCCCACGAAAGAAAAAATCAACTCCAAGGTATCCCGTTTCGGTAAATCAAAGCTAAACTCTCCTTTCATATTCGTCGCAAATCCCAAGGCCGTTCCCTTCACCCGGATGGTCACTCCCGGTAACAATTCCCCTCTCTTATCTTTCACGACTCCTTTCACGGTGACTTTCTCTGGAACCTTCTTTTCTGGTTCCGGGCGAACAATAATCAACTTTCCGTCAAACTCAAACACCATTCCGGTATTCTCCAACACTTTGTTTAAAACGCTTTCCACGGTTTCATCTTTGGCCTTTACGGAAAACGTACCCAAACTTTTTGTTTGTTCCGTGTTAAAAACAAAAAACAAATTCGTCTGTTTTTGAATCTCGTCAAACAACACCTTAATTGAAACATTTTTTAGATCAAGATTCACTCGCTCTTGTTGTCCCAATGTCGATGCCGATAATCCTAACGTGAAAAACAGCATCAATGAAATACAAAGTTTCATCACTAGTAAGACTTTTCGTTTTCTATGCCCCCCTAAAAGTTGGCATAACCATTTTTTTCTCATATATTTGTAATTATTTTAATTAATATTGGCGGCAGTATGTTTTCCTAGGACTCCTGCCGCTTCCTTTTTATTCTGTTACAACTATCGTTCTATCTTTTAATACAAAATGCACATTTACCATTTTATTTATTGCTCTCAAAATCACCTCTACATCCTCATACTTCTCCATATGCCCGGTAAAATGATAGGTTTTCACTTTTTCACTACTGAAAAACACATCCACGTTATACCACCGCGACAACCTCTCCAATATTTCTTCCAAACTCGCCTCCTCGAAAACGAAATATCCATCCTTCCAAGCCGTGTAAACCAAGGGATTTACCTCTCGAATACCTTTAAATTGTCCATCGTTACTAAACTCAGCCATTTGTGAAGGCTTCATGATATACTCTTCTTTCGAATCTTTCCCTTGTACCCCCACTTTACCCGACACCAATACTGTCTGAACGCCTCGGGGTCCATACGTATTCACGCTAAATTCCGTCCCATAAACTTTCACTCGCATCGCATCCGTTATCACGTAAAAGGGACAATTTGTATCCTTCGCTACCTCGAAATAAGCTTCACCCGACAGATATACCTCTCTCTTTTGATCGTCAAATGCCACGGGATACTTCATTTTCGACGAGGCATTCAAATACACCCGCGAACCATCTGACAACGTCACCGTGTATTCACCTCCTCTCGGGGTATGCAACGTATTATACTGCAACTCGGTTTTCGCACTTTTAGTTTCATTATAAACGATTCCAGCTTGCCCGTTTGTTACTTTAATTCTTTCATCAATTTGAATATCACCCTGTTTCGTTGGGATCAACGATATGACATTTCCCGTTGCCGTGGTTAAAGTCGCTTTACATTCACCCGGCTCTATTTTCATAGCAACAGCCATCGATGAAGTATTCTCTACCGTCTGTTCCTTTTGCAACCAATAAATACTTACCAACAATGGTAAAATCAAGATTGCCGCATATTTATACACCCGATGCAAACGATACCTCTTGTGTTTTGCGTGGATATATTCCACATAACGACACAGTTCCTTTTCTTCTCTCTCTTTGGAAGGAAGCGGGCCGCTCATAACATTCCATGCTTTTTTCAATTGATTGAAATAAACCTCATTCGCCGGATCTTCTTCCATCCAGCGGGATAACATCAAAATCTCTTCCGGGGTAGCCACCCCATCCAAAACTTTTAATATTAATTCATCTTTATCAAAATTACAAGTCATTATTTTTCCGTTTTACACACTTATAACGACTAAAGACGAATTTACCCCCAAAGATTTTCTATAAATTTTGAAAAAAAATGATACACAATAACCATTCTAACTCCTTCCGTAAACGAGAAAAAGCTATTGTCATCTGGTTTTCAACCGTTTTCACGGAAATATCCAACTTTTCTGCGACTTGTTTATTGGATAACCCCTCCATTTTACTCAACTCAAATATTTCCCGACAACGTTCGGGCAATCGCTCTACTGCCTCTTGAATCGCCCCTATCAAATCCTCCTCTACTAACAACAATTCCGCCTCTGGGGTTTCCACCACTTTCGAGAAATAAAAGTCCAACAACTCTTGATTGATATAGTTACTCTCCACCTTACGATGCTTGATTGCATCCAAACAACTATTATATACCACCTTGTAAAGATAAGGCCGCAACAACATATTCCCTTTCAATTCCTTGCGTCTCTCAAACAATCCGCAAAAAGCCTCCTGCACTACATCATTCGCCAACTCCGTATCATGTAAAATACGCCCCGCATAATTCAATAATGGTGCATAATACGTACGAAATACCTTCACAAAAGCACATTCTTTTCCCTCCCGAAGTTCTATAATCAATTGTTCCGTACCATTATCCATTTCCATCATCGATCATCAAAATCTATCCGTTTTTTCTACCGGACAAATATACAATAATCTTTTATACCAAAAATTTCACTTTCTTTTTCTAGTATCTCGTTTTATTATTGGTCGCCTGCCAAAGCCTGAATTCCTCTCCCGCACCCTCTTCTCGTTTGTTCTCAAACGGGATGCAACGCATAGGGCCATCCAACACGATTTCTTTATAGATAAAAGAATCATCAAATCCCCCGGCAGCGGCATCTTCCTTGGTGCAAGCATAATACACTCGTGCCGGTCTTGCCCAGTATATCGCCCCCAAACACATGGGACAAGGTTCACAACTGGAATAGATCTCACAATCTTTCAACTGGAAAGAATCAAGTTGCTTGCAAGCCTTGCGAATAGCGTTCACTTCCGCGTGAGCCGTGGGATCATTATCGGGAACAACCGTATTCCCGGAAGTTGCAATAATTTTTCCGTCCCGCACAACTACCGCCCCAAACGGTCCTCCCGTTCCATTCTCCACGTTCGCCACGGCAATACGAATTGCCTCCTTCATAAATTCCGGATTATATGCCATTTAAATTTATGATTTTTGATTTATGATTCCAACCACACAACGGGGTACCCATTCTGTGATTCATTCTAAATTCTAAATTTTATATTTTGTCTGTTTCCCGCTTCTCCAAATCATGTAAATTCCGACCAGCACAAATGGAATACTCAACCATTGCCCCATATTCAAGGTCATGGTGTCTTCAAAGGCTTCCTGGTTCTCTTTCACAAATTCGATCACAAAACGAGCGGTAAAGATCAGTACCAAAAACATTCCGAAAAGAAATCCTTGACGGTCTTTCGCTTTTGTTTTCCAATACAAATGCATTAAAATAGCAAAACTGATCAAGTAACAGATGGCTTCGTACAACTGTGCCGGATGACGGGGAGTCATCGGATCTGACATCCCGGAATGTACAAAACGGAATCCCCAAGGCAAATCCGTCGGTAAACCGACAATCTCCGAGTTCATCAAATTTCCCATCCGGATAAAGAATCCTGCCAAAGCAATTGGAATTACGGCACGATCCAAAATCCAAAATATTGATTTCCTACTTACCTTCTTGGAATAGTACCACAACCCGGCAATAATACCGATTGCAGCCCCGTGGCTGGCCAATCCTTGGTATCCGGTAAAACGGAATTCCGGTTGAAACCGAACCGGCAGAATAATTTCAAACGGATGAGCGCTATAATATGCCCAATCATAAAAGAAACAATGGCCTAACCGAGCCCCGATTACCGTGGCAACCGCCACGTATATCCACAATTTGTCCAACCATTGCTGGCTTAATCCTTCCGACTTGAACATCTTCTCCTCCACTTTATACCCGCACACGAAAGCCAAGGCGAATAACAACCCGTAATAACGAATCGAGAAACCACCTAAACTAATTAATTCGGGACTGACATCCCAGTTGATAAATAATGAAACCATAATTATTTACGATTTAAAATTTATGATTGACGATTACAGAAAGAATCTAAAATCATCAATCATAAATCTAAAATTATTTTATTCTTCCCCCTTCCCGTGGCAATTCTTGTATTTTTTTCCGCTTCCGCAAGGGCATGGATCATTACGTCCTACTTTGGGACCCACTTTCACGGGTTCGGTTTTACGGGGAGCTTGATTGGTCTGAGTGGCAGGAGAATCACTACGTCCGGTACGCATCTTACTTAAATCAGTCCGTTTCTCTTCCGCCTGCTTTACTTCTTCAGGGGCATCAAAAGGAATTTGTCCTTTCATCAAGGTAGACACGACATTTTTGTTAATCTTGTCCACCATGCTCTTGAATAAGTTGAACGACTCGAATTTATAGATCAACAGAGGATCTTTTTGCTCGTAAGTTGCATTCTGCACGGATTGTTTCAAATCATCCATTTCACGCAAGTGTTCTTTCCACGCGTCGTCAATATGGGCCAACATGATGGACTTTTCGTAAGCCCGAATCAATTCCTCACCTTCAGATCTGTAAGTTTTCTCAAGATTAGCCACGACATTGTAAGCCCGTTTTCCATCGGTAAAGGGCACCACGATATTCTTGAACATTTCCCCTCTCTGTTCGAAAACATTCTTGATCACCGGGAAAGCCTGTTTAGCAATAGTTTCCGTTTTGCGACTGAATGTATCCCGTACTTCCTTGTACAATCTCTCGGTCAAGTCGTTGGCAGAAGTCTTCTGGAAATCTTCCTCCTTTATATCAAAATCAACGGCAAGATATTTCAACACATCCATGCGGAAGCCTTCCAAATCATTCGCCTCTTTGTGTTCTTCCACCAAAGCCTCACATACATCATACATGTTGTTGGCAATATCCACACCGATTCTCTCTCCCAGCAAGGCGTGACGTCTTTTCTTGTAGATTACCTCGCGTTGAGAGTTCATCACATCATCATATTCCAGCAAACGCTTACGGATACCGAAGTTATTTTCTTCCACCTTACGTTGTGCACGTTCGATGGATTTGGTAATCATGGAATGTTGGATCACATCACCTTCCTCGTGACCTAAACGGTCCATCACCCGGATGATTCTCTCAGAACTGAATAAACGCATCAGATCATCTTCCAATGACACGAAGAATTGAGAAGAACCCGGGTCACCCTGACGTCCGGCACGACCTCTCAACTGACGGTCGACACGACGAGAATCGTGACGTTCCGTACCGATAATGGCCAAACCACCTGCGGCACGTACTTCCGGGCTTAACTTGATATCGGTACCACGACCGGCCATGTTGGTAGCGATCGTAACCGTACTCTTTTGACCCGCCAAGGCCACGATCTCGGCCTCTTTCTGGTGCAACTTAGCGTTCAATACATTGTGCTGGATCTTACGCATCGTAAGCATACGGCTCAATAGCTCGGAGATCTCTACGGATGTTGTTCCCACCAATACCGGACGGCCTGCTTCCGTCAGCTGAACGATTTCCTCGATAACAGCGTTATATTTCTCACGTTTTGTCTTGTAGATACGATCGTTCATATCGTTACGGGCGATCGGTCGGTTGGTCGGGATCACTACTACGTCCAATTTGTAGATATCCCAGAACTCGCCTGCTTCCGTCTCCGCCGTACCGGTCATACCGGACAGCTTATGGTACATACGGAAGTAGTTCTGCAAGGTGATCGTGGCGAATGTTTGTGTAGCGTCCTCTACCTTTACACGTTCCTTAGCCTCGATCGCTTGGTGCAGGCCATCGGAATAACGACGTCCGTCCATGATACGGCCCGTCTGCTCGTCAACGATCATGACCTTGTTGTCCATAACCACGTACTCATCATCCTTCTCGAATAAGGTGTAAGCTTTCAATAATTGGTTGATGGTATGTACACGCTCGCTCTTGACGGAATAGTTCGCCAATATCTCGTCCTTTTGGGCCTGTTTCTCTTCCTCGGTTCCTGTCATATTCTCCAATTGGGATAATTGGGAAGTGATATCGGGAAGTACGAAGAAGGTCGGGTCGTCCGTCTTACCGGTCAATAGGTCGATACCTTTATCCGTCAATTCGATACTGTTGTTCTTCTCGTCGATCACGAAATACAACTCATCGGTCGCCTCGTGCATATGGCGCATATTCTCGGACATGAAATATTCTTCCGTCTTCAACATTTGAGCTTTTACGCCTTGCTCGCTTAAGAACTTGATCAACGCCTTGTTGCGGGGATATCCCTTGAAGGAGCGGTACAGAAGGATAGAGCCTTCCTCAACGACCTTCTGGTCGTCGCTAGCCATTTTCTTCTTGGCCTCGATCAATAATTTGGAGCAAAGGTCTTTCTGCGCGTTCACGACAACCTCCACGTTCGGGCGGAATTGCTCGAATAATTGTTCCTCGCCACGAGGGATCGGTCCGGAGATGATCAGCGGCGTACGAGCGTCATCGATCAATACGGAGTCCACCTCATCGACGATGGAGTAGTTATGCTTGCGTTGTACCAAGTCTTTCGGGCTGATCGCCATATTGTCACGCAAGTAGTCGAAACCGAACTCGTTGTTCGTACCGAACGTAATATCCGCCTCGTAAGCCTTACGGCGAGCCTCGGAGTTCGGCTGGTGCTTATCGATACAGTCTACGGAAAGTCCGTGGAACATATAAAGCGGTCCCATCCACTCGGAGTCACGTTTTGACAAGTAATCATTCACGGTTACCACGTGTACACCGTTACGTGTCAAGGCGTTCAAAAATACCGGAAGGGTAGCCACCAAGGTCTTACCTTCACCGGTCGCCATCTCGGCGATCTTACCTTTATGAAGAACGACGCCACCAAATAGCTGAACGTCGTAATGGATCATATCCCATGTGATCTCGTTTCCACCGGCTTTCCAGTGATTGGCGTAAATCGCCTTATCGTCCTCGATGCGGACAAAGTCGAAACGAGCGGCCAGATCCCGGTCGAATTGGTTAGCGGTAACTACCACTTCCTCATTCTCGGCGAAACGGCGGGCCGTATCTTTCATGATGGCGAATACCTCGGGCAAGGATTGCTCCAGTACCACTTCCATCTTGTCCGTGATGGCTTTCTCGATTTTATCTACCTCGGCCCAGATCGCCTCACGTTCTTCCAGTTCCTTATCCTCGATGCCTTTGCGAAGCTCTTCCACTTGCGCTTTCTCCTCGGCTACGTAGTCCTGGATACGTTGTTTGATCTCATCTGTTTTCGCACGCAACTCGTCGTTCGAGAGTGCCTTGATTGACGGATATACGGCCTTTACCTTATCTACGTAAGGTGTGATTTCTTTAAGGTCACGCTGCGACTTATTGCCGAACAGCTTCGTCATAAACTCATTAAATCCCATGATTCTTATGTTAATGGATAGTTGAGCAACTATCGTCTGTTATTACTTTGTTGTTTGAATAATTAGATAATAATAAATAGAAAGAAGAGCCACACAACCCTTGATAATTATCAACTTTAATAATCAATTCTCTATTATTTGGTTGTCAGCTCCCAGAGCGGCAAGCTTTGAGTAGCGTTTGGTGGCCTGATTCTTAGCACATGGGTTACCGTGGGGGCTACCTCAGTGGCCTTGACTTCGCGGTAGATATGTTGGGGTTTCAACCCGTTGCCCATAAATACCAGCGGGGTGATAACAGCATTATTGCGTATAATCTTGACTTTTTCTTTCGGATTGTCGAGGTTTACTTTCCAACCGGGTTGCAACTCGATGATCAGATCGCCCCGTCTCAAATGGTGCGTACCTTGACGGAATTTGGCGGTTCCCTCGTTCCAGTCGCCCGTAAGCAAGCTCCTGCCCGTGGTGACGAGTTGTACGCCACTAAATTCCTGTATGAATTCGGCGGCCTTGTTCTGTAAAGTCGTCAAATCCAGCTTGGCGTCTTCTATCGCCTTGCGGTTCAAGTAGATCTGGTTGTTGTAGTATCCTTGTACCCAACTGGTATGTTGGCCGTAAATGGCCATCAAGTACATATTAAGCAGGGCCAGACAACGTTTCGGGTGGAACTCGCCACCGTTCACCATCAGGCCGTCCGGATAAGACTCCTCGCTTTTATAATAACCGGAACCGGTGAAGACTACCAATGTATTGGCCAAGCCCACTTTCTTGTCGATCGTATCCAGTAGCTTCTCGATATCTTGATCGAGTTGATAATACGTATCTTGAATCTCCCGGGTGTATTCCTTGCTCATCGTACCCCGGTAATTGCCCGCGTAGTACGTGATAGACAACATATCCGGGCAACTGCGTGTACCAAACCCTCCGTACTCTAGGAACTGGAGGGCCAAGCGATTGATCTCCTTATTGATGAACGGCGAGGTCTTCAGGTTCGGATAGCAGTTCGCGAACTTCTCGCTGAACGTATAGCGGAAAGGAAGATCATCCAATACGTAAGGAAAGGCATCGTATTTCTCCATCGGAAGGGTAGGAGTCCATACCATGGTTTCCAAGCGTGACGCCAAGGATTCCGGGCCGTTATTATAGCGGTCTACGTACCAAGGGATTCCCTTATAGTACGTCGTGGTAGCCCATTTCCCGTTGGTGTTATCCATCCAGAAAGCTCCGTTCGCCGCATGTCCGGCGGAAAGGATAGCGCTCTCGGCATCCGGGGCGATGGAATATACGTCGCTTCTTCCTTGAGAGGCGATTTTCAACTCGTCGCCGATCGTGGAACTGAATAAATTCTTGGGCGAATAATTCTCTTTCGTGTAATTACCTAGATATTCAGGATCATTTAAGATCGAGACCTCTTTCTCTTTCTCGAAATCAAACGTCTTCTCCCCCGCGATACCGCTGAAGCAAGGGTTGCTTCCGGTAAAAAGAGTCGCGAACGCGCTGGCTTGGTCTATGTCCGAGAACTCGAAGCGGATATTGTTGTACACCAACCCCTCGTTCATCAAACGCTTGAAGCCACGTTCACCAAATGTATTATAAAAGTATTCTATATAGTCGCCCCTTAGCTGATCCACAGTAATACATACCACCAATTTGGGGGTACGTTGCTGCGCCTCAAGGTTTGTTACCACGAGGATAGCGATAAGTGACGTTATAATTTTTCTCATCCGATTCTCCATATCTTTCTGTAAACACCCCAACCCGAACGAACCCAAATCGAGGCTACAAGCGGAATAAAGGCACTGTTTAGATGTTGCGGAATGAAATGCCATCCCAGTAACATCAGCGTAAGCGCCGCAAAGTTAATAAAATGATAGTAATATGCAGCCTTCTTCAGCTTTTTTACGCAAAACAAAATAACAGCGATCAAATCGAGCGGCTGTAACCATACCAAAGACCAGTTCGGCCACGTGCAGGGATGGACGGATATGAAGCTAAGAAAGAAGAGGATGACACCTCCGGCTCCGGCTACCGAGAAAAGGACACAATCCACCCACAAGAAGTATTTTTTTTTGCGCCATTCGATCCAAGTAAACCCTAAAACGATTCCGAACAGAAGCCAAGCGCAGACTAAAGGGGTGAATAAATCCCAGATATCTTTTTCCGGCTCGTCGGCTTCCCCGGCTCCGATCACGTGGGTCTCGCTCACCAATGGGCGGATTGTCCCGTCCGGGCCCGTGATGGTGGCTTTAGCGAACGCTTCTTTTAGATAAGGGGGGAGGAAGAGCATCTCGTGCTGGGTGGCCTCCCGGTCGGTGGGGCTGCCTAGCGCTAGGTCGCATCCGAATGTGAGCCACGGATGGTTTCGGGTACAATAATTAATAAGATCCCGGAAGGTCTGGGATTGATAGGGATACTGATAATCGACGCTCCCGTTGATCTCCTTTTCCAAGATCGCGGCAGGGCGGGTAGCGCAATTATCGAAGAAGAAGTTATAACGATATACCCTGTTCTCCGGCCTGTAATTAATAAGCAGGGCATCCCATATATGTTCTTTCTCTTCTTGGGTGAGGTTCAATACTTGTTCCGTGATATCGCTGCCCCGCATTTGGTACTCGATCACGTAGTCTTGGAAATCGGCCACTCCCAATTTATAATCCGTCTCTCCTTTAGCGAATCGGTAGATAAAATTAGGCTTGGAGAAATCAAATATACCGTAATTGAATATATAATCTATATTTTGCTTGGGATCGTATATGCGTAGAGCGGCATGCCCGTACACGGTGAATACCTCTTCATCGTACGGTGCGCTGGTCATCAGACTGATACGGGCTTCCTCGCTCAGTTTGGGTTGCGCCATCGCCGATAGGGAAAGAATCCCCAGCAGAAATAGAAATATGCTTTTTGTCATTCTCTTCTTGATTATTTGACGCAAAGGTAGATTATTTTTCTTAAACAGTATAGATCGTTTAAGCATAACATATGGCTTTATGTCGAGAAAAGAGATAGCTTTGTTTTTATTATAAAGGGAAAAGGAAACTTGGTTACGTCTTTGATTATAAGAGTGTTGCAGTTTTTACGGATTTTTTTTAAGAAACTTTAGTTTCTTCTAGGGAAAACAAAAGTTTTCCTATGAGGAAACAGAAGTTTCCCTTGCACAAAACTCTAGTTTCTAGCTAGAGAAACGGACGTTGCGGGTCAGTCCGAAAACCCTGTGGGTATGTTATGTTAATAAGCGAAAGTGAACTAT
>OLIS01001921.1_pt1 | contig 14178 bp, 16 predicted proteins | sample 1601351 | NCBI WGS metagenome assembly OLIS01 (sample SAMEA2452122, study PRJEB22498) | human gut metagenome | biome: human feces; feature: human gut; material: feces | place: Australia | collected 2012
TGAATCCTTTGAAAAGTTCAACTGACTGACGGTGTTGTAGAACAGTTCATCTTGGAGGAGTATTTCATCGCGAAGGCTTTTGTCTCCGTAAACATTAACAACAAGAATCTGACGAAGTATCATATTGAATGTAGGAATACGCAAAGTAGATTTATCCAACTCTTTGTTTGATTTATCATTAGTCATATCTTTGAAACTTTAATTGCTTAACTGAGTGCAAAGATATGGCGATGGTGTCCCACAAATTATGACACGTCGAGACTAAGATTAAATTATTTTGCTTTTTATTGCCGATTCAGAATACCAATGGCTCTCATTGCCAATTCTTCTATAAGACCATCGTAAGGATTGGTTAAAATGAAATGAGGAAGTTGAGATTCCAATATAACATACTCATCATCAATAATGACATACGAAACCTCTTGCATATTATTCTCATGAAGCCACGAAGCTATTTCCGCCCCTTTACAATGAAGCATAGAAGAATCTAACACATCCAAGTCTGTCGAGAGCAAAATGTTATCACTGATAGCAGACGGAGTTATACCTATTACTTTTCCTGGCAATTGTCTGTCTTTCCACATGTCTTGCATTGCCTCCAAACCGAGATATTTCCATGAGGATTCTATTACGATGTCCGCATGGGTCATATCTACTATGGTTTGCAGTTGTTTCACGGCTTCTGGGTCAAAACAAGTTCCATATTTGTCTTGCCACGCTTTACTTTCATACAGTAATTGTCTTTGATGGTGTTCTGTGTTCAAAACACCATCAAAATCGAGAAATATAATCTTAGAATGATTCATCTATTTATTGTTGAAAATATCATCGAGATGTTCCTTCATATCATCAAAGATGGCATGATAATACTTCCATTTCTCTGCATCTGTGATACCCTTATCTCCATCCTTGGTTGCTGTTGGATGATAGGTCTTGTAGGCAAGACTGATGCCTTCAATATCAAGTTTTGCCACTGCGTCAACATCAATTCCGGCCAAAGGTTTTGGCGAACCCTTTACGTTGAAGTTATCTTGGATGTAGCTGTAATAGGTGTTTTGGCCTGGACCAGTCAAGAAGATGAGAACATCAGGCTTCAATATCTCTATCTCCTGAGGGATGACATGGAAGTATTCTTTCTCCAAATCATGAATGCCAGAATCAACACCCTTGCGTCCACCTACAGACAACTTTGAAATGTTGTTCCAAAGGTATGCTACTTTCTTGTCGGAATACTGTTCGCCAAGAACGAAGTCTTTGATACCCGACATGATACCATTGAATCCCATGCTGAAGAACTTATTCTTAGCCAAGTGGTTGTCAGAATCTGTAAGGAAATATTCCCCTTTATAGTTGTCAGAATAAAAACGTTGGTATAGTTCTACGAAATCATCAGACTGTACTTGGGAGCCATCATCCAATATTGGCATAGGCCAATTGAGAGGTTCCTGCCCGAACACCATGACTTTCAAGTCGGCATCAGTCCACCAACTCTCGTCAACATAACCTCCTTGGTTGTTACGTTCCAATGCTACACCCAGCATAAAAGGTGATTGCACCTTGATGCCTTTAGCATCCAACTGTTGTTTCAATTCCTTCCACTTTGGCTCATATAAGTTAGCCAGTTGTTTTGTTAAATTGTTCATAATTAATATGTTTTATAATTAAACTTTTGGTTCGTACAAGTATAGAACCTCTACAACATTGTCTGTAGAGTTTTGGATAGACCACTGCAAACCAATATCTTCACCCATTTCGTCTAAATTTTCATTAAACGTATTCATGTAAGAATCTGCAAATTCACAATTCAGTTCGAAGCATAGACCATAATATATAGCTTTTGCGTTAGAATCAATTGTGACTTTCTTCCCGATTTCAGTAGAGCCAGCTCTCACAAGTGGATATGGAACGCTGTATTCTCTGAAATCTTGTATGAAGAAAGTTATCCTACTTGGATTCACCAAGTGATGATGTATAAAATTAAGAAGTACTCCTACAGATTCCTTGTCTGTCATGATATAATTGTCCCATAGTTTCTGTAAATGCTTGTAATTGGCACATGGATGCAAATCTATCACAAAGCAAGTCTTGGGATGCTTCATTTTTGTGACTATCGCATTTATTTCATTGAGATAAGCTTCTGCGTCATCAGTCAGAATTACAACCCAATCTGTTCTTGAATCCATGGTTTCTAATGGTATTGTTTTCCAGTTTTCTGAATTGACAGTATTAGCCTGGTCACCGAACTTGAAGATAACTTCTTCTTCGATGGCCAGGTTTTCCTGGACTAAACGGGTATCTTCATCTGTATAGGAAAAAGCGTACCGGAATTTCCAAATAAGTTCTTCTTCTGAAACACGTAGCTCCAGGGATTCGGAATCACCTCCCATTCTTTTGACAAGTTCTTTTACAGGCTTCAGGCTACCTTCCAATATAGTAAAATAGATATACCATTCTCCTTCTATACATGAGAAGTTGATATACGTGGGAATCCCATCGTAGCTAACTTTGTATCCGTAATTGTCCACGTAGGGTATTCTGCCTTTGTAGTTTGCTTTAATATACGAATTGATCTCATCGATGAATTTCTTTCGGCAAGAACGCTCGTATTCTTCCAAAATCTCATTTTTGGCATTACTGATATCTGATATGGCTTCTCTTAGTGTACAGCATAGGTCATCCAATGCAGAGCATTTAGCTCTGACAGACAGTCCTTCTAAGTTTTTGAGCTCTTTGTTAATATCAAATCTTTCCATAATCTATATTTTGTTAGTCGTTTTCATATAACTCCCACAAGTCACTTACCCAACCTTTCATGGTCTGTCGTAGGGATTGTGGTTCCAATACCTCTATCATATTTCCGAAATGTAACAGTTCCATGATGAAATCATAGGTAGGTCGCAATGTCAGTTCGAAGTCTGCGTAGTCCTTGCAGGTGAATATCTCTTTCTGGGTAGGATGCAATGGCAGAGAACGAAGATAATGCTGATGTTGCCTATTTGCCCGAACCACAATGCGTTGCATAGGAATGGTCTCGTCTGTTACTATTCCATAGAATGAGGAAAAATAGGTGTTTGCATCAAAATTCTTGGGCATCGTGAAATGCTCTTGGGTTTCCTCAAAATTTTCCAAACGGTCAAGCCCATAGATACGCAGATTGTTATCAACGAGATTCTTCGCCAATAAATACCATCTTTTTTGGAACATCTTTAGGCAGTAAGGTTCTACAGAAAACGTATGAGAGGAGCCATGTATAAAACTCTTGTACGTCAACGTTACCACTTTATTACTCTTCATCGCCTCTATGATGTCTGTCAAGTAGTTACGGTTGGATGGTATTTCTTCAACAAGTATTCTGTCTTTCAACTGAGTGCTTTGCGACAGGGTATTTGCTGTAGAATATGTATCAAGTAGCCAACGGATGAGCCCACCTTTACTCAAACATTCTGGGTTGGAGATGTAATAGCGATAACCACCTTTTAACCGGCATTCAATGTTCACGCCGAGTATCATCAGAATGTTTCCTTTCCACCGGTCGAAGGTTTGCCGTGGCAAAGGCTCTCCATTGCTGATGTTCTCGTCATGTATCCACTTGTCGTTGAGTTCTTTCAGCGACAACCCTCTATCTCCTTTGTTATAGAGTGTTCTTACTATCCAAATATATTTCTCCAATGCAGTCATATTTTGAATCTTTTTATATGAAAAACGTTCTATACTCTTCAATATTGTTTGAAATCATTTTTTTATTCGTAATAAGCCACATCTATTCTTATTTCTTTACCAAGAGTATTGTCAAGTCTGTGACAAAACATTTTAGGAAGCAGATCCACAAAAAAATGCGTTATCTCCCACATCTCATGAAGAGGATGTGCAGAAGAAAAACTGACACAGATAATACAGTTGTCATATCGGGTAATATCATTCATTGCGCCATACTTTTCAACGAGTTCTTTGATATAGTCAAAACGTTTATAAGCATCAAAGGCATAGCTTTCAAGTCGCAGGATGCTAACATGGTTGGCTTTATAAAGCATTCCATAGCTGTAGGCATCATTTCTTGTCTTTGATATATATTCAATGAAAGGAGAACAGTACTTGATACGTTTGTCATATTCATGATTGATAAGATCACGTTTCCAAGAACGCCAGAGTCTTTTTCTATTGAATCTGAACAATTTGCCTTTTTTTCCATTCTTTTTGGGATGATTCTTACGCACACTTTTCATATCGCTCCTTATCTTGTTGCGGAAAGAAGGAATCTGCATCATTTCCCGTTTTGAGGGGATAATCTCAGAAAACTTATTCTTATAGAATTTTGCCGTGCGTATTAACCTCGGATCATCTGTGATGATTTTTCTGAAAGATTCTTCACGCTGGTAGGGCAAGTAGCCCCAAAATGATGTATGCCACAAGCAGCAAGCTGCGATTTCAGCATGGCTTGCCTTCACATCTTTGTCCAATACAAGTTCTTTTGCCAAACTATCCTCCCAATCATCACCTTCCAAAGGATAAGCGTTCAGTTTATGCTTGCCCAAGGATATTCGAACTTTTTTGTTTTCTATAAGCTCCCGGTTGGTGGGCGTAAGACTGCGAAGATAATCGAAATGCTGCTTATATGGTACCAAATCTCCTGGCGCATAATCGCATGTATAATGCCTTATAAGGTATGGTGCAATTTCGTCGAACGAAAGCGAGTCGAGTAATTCTTTTAATGTCATAATATAATTATTTTTTATTTCGGCTGCAAAATTACGGCTAAGGTGTCTCAATTTATATGACATGTTTAATAAATGAGTGATTTCGAAGCAGATTTTCCAAATTAGGACAAGAATCTTGGAGAGTAACCCAAAAGGTTTTGAGTTACTCAAAACATACCTTGCTGTGTCTTTATGGACACAATGTTTTGGGAAGAATGTATGACATCAATGCATATATGTTTACACATTTCTTTGTATGGATACTTCTTGATCAAATTGCAACTGTACTTCCATACGACAGTGAATCTGTACGTCAATAAGTCAATACGACCACAAATAACCGAAGCGTCAAAGATGCGACCATTCTTAGCTAAAAGTATTTGTCCCTCCGTAGAGTTGCAGGACAATGGCTGTCAATAAATTCACCTTCTTGGCTTCCTTGCTCTTGCCTATGGCTCTGTTGCCCTTGGCATCCCAGATAGCCTTGGTAACGCTCTGCTTGCAACTGAACTGTGCGATAGTTCCGTTGATTGTCACTCGTCCCATGATAGGGACAATTCCGTTTCTCTCCTTGCTTCCATTTACATAGAAGACTGTCTTGAAAGTGCATCTCATAATTCTTACTTTTTTGTTCGGTGCAAAATTAAACTATGAGAGTTGCATGGCAAAACCAAAACTTACGCAGAATGGGGAAATATGAACCGCCACCGTTAAAAATGCTTATTAGGGCGTTTCTGCGAGGTAATGATTTGAAAGCGTTTCTGTTTCTCCAATCTGCTTTTTTCTCATTTCCTTGTAACTGACAACTAAAGCCAACGACTGCCACAACCACTTGAAACTCAAAACAAATGCTCTATTTTACTATTTTTTGCCTTTTTAGGCGTTCTTTTTGTTTAAAACTTCCAAATTATGCTATAATTGCTTTGCAAATCTGCAGTAGAGCTTCCTCCAAAGGGCTATATTCCTATTCCCTGGCATCCGCCAGCTCGTTATATCCCCAAACCATGATGAGGACAACGAAGCCTGCCAGCAGAGTCAAGAGATTCTGCGAATGACCGATGGACTCAGCCACATGCGTAAGAGCACGGGAGCCAGACAGCAGGAAATCTATCTTCATAGAGAAGAGGCAATCCTGTATCTGCTCCCATCCCTGGCAAACCACAGCAGCAATCACGCCGACAGCCACACAGGCGGCCGTCCACAAATGCTCCAGTCTACGACGCTTAGCCAATGCCTTCTCCTGCTCAAGATCCGGCAAAGCCTGCATCACCCTGTCAGAGAATCCGTCATCAGGAATCCCTGCCATCATATTATCAGCAAAGAAAGCCTGCAAGAACTGCTCGTCTGAGGCGTTCAGCGGCTCCATATCCTGGCTTTTTATCTTATCATTTATCTTATCGGTCATAACCATTATGCTTTAAGTAACTTGCAAGTTTCTGTTTTCCACGAGAGAGATGCGACTTGATGGTACCTTGTGCCATTCCCGTCACGTCTGCAATCTTATCTATAGAGAGTCCATCCATCAGCTGCAGCGTGATGCATGTCCGTTCGTTATCGCTCAATATCTGTAAGGCTTTCATCAAATCCATCTTCAATCCGCTGTTTCCTCCCTGCGCATTCTGTCGGGAAACTGCCGGCATATCGATGTCTTGCGTCTCCTTATGACTGCGGGTATAATCATACCATACATTATAGGCGATGCGATAAAGCCAAGTGGAGAAGTTGGCTGTACCCTTGAAGCTTGCCAGATGGGTATAAGCCTTCACAAAGGTATCCTGCGCCAAGTCGTCACTCAGCTGCGCATCCCCCAGCGTCTGCCGTAGGAAGAACCCACGAATGGGTGATTGATACTTCTTGACCAGCAGGTCGAACGACTTGCGGTCGCGAAGCATCACCACCTTCGTGACGAGAGAAATATCGGATAACTTTTCCACTCTATATATTAACTAATAATTGTTGTTTGATTCTTACACCGGAGTACCATTATATCCTGTGCCCTGATTGCCATGACGGTTTTTCCACCAGTCCTTGATGGCAGGAAGCGAGCCTATCAGGGTCTGTCCCAATCCATAGAAGAAGACCAGGGCTCCGATACCTGCCAGGAAATCAGCTTCCCACCAAGCGAACATGGCGCACAAGCCTGCTCCGAGGAAGGCATTTCTCAATCCCCGCTTCACGAGATACTCATCGCTCTGCTTGTCTATCGGCCGGTCGCTTTCCGGAACATTGATGCCCTTCTCCATTGCCATCTCCGCCAGCTTCATCCGGTCGTTGTGTCTACGCATCAGATAACGGACGATGAGAAATATGATAATCAACGGAGCGAAGACGAACAACAAGCCGAAGATTACACAAAAGATGATGATGACAGACAGCGCACCGCCACCAAACACCGAACCGATGAAATCGAACGGGTCATCATAGTTGCCCAGACTGTATTTGGAATGATAATCACGGGCATTATCATTGCTGTCATCGTAAACATTATAATCAGCCGTATCCGTACTGGTCGTATCAGAATACGCCTCCAATCCTTCATCCGTTTTATCAGCCGATGCAGCAGTCTTCTTATCCACCTGCTGTGTGGAAGGATGATACCGATGTTTTGGAGCAGAAGATGCCAAAGATACCTGTGTAGCTCCGATGCTCATGATGAGCGCCAATGTTAATAACGCTTTCTTCATATCTATCAATATTTTTATTGTTTTACCTTGTTATTTATTAAATTTTCTGTCTCTTAGACGCATCCGTTGCCATTTTAGTTGCAAAGAAACGAAAAATTTCTTATTTTTGCAAACAAATTAAAGAATATACACATAAAAATGAAGACATTACCAGAAGATTTCATCAAATATACACAAGAGTTGATGGGCGATGAATTGTTCCAGCAGCTGAAACGTGGCATTACCGAACAGGAAGCCCCAACCAGCATCCGTCTCAATCCTTTCAAGTGCAAGGAGGGAGAAGATGTAAGGATGGAGAATTCTCCCGAAGATGGAGAACGGCAAATAGAGGGCGAACCGATTCCCTGGTGTCCTTCTACCGGTCGCTATCTCTCATCACGTCCCAACTTCACCTTCGACCCTTGGTTCCATGCCGGAAAGTATTACGTGCAGGAAGCCTCTTCCATGTTTGTGGATCTGGTGATTCGCCAACTTGTTCACACCCCCGTGATGATGCTAGATCTCTGTGCGGCTCCGGGCGGAAAATCCACAGCCGTGCGTGCTGCGCTGCCTGAGGGAAGTCTGCTCTTCAGCAACGAACCGATGCGCACTCGCTCACAGATTCTAGCGGAGAACATTCAGAAGTTCGGTCATCCTGACATGATTGTCACCAACAATTATCCACGCGACTACAGGAAGTCGAAGCTCCAGTTTGACGTCATCCTCACCGATGTGCCCTGCTCAGGCGAAGGCATGTTCCGTAAGGACGATGGAGCCATTGAAGAATGGAGCCTGCAGAATGTGGACAACTGCTGGCATCTGCAGCGCGAAATCGTGAGTGATATCTGGAACTGCCTGAAACCGGGCGGTATCCTCATCTACTCCACCTGTACCTTCAATGCCCATGAAGACGAAGAAAACATTGCATGGATCTGCGAGGAACTGGGTGCAGAACCAATTGCCTTAAGCGGCATTGATAAGAGTTGGAATATCACCGGCAATCTCGTTGGTGCCGGCATTCCAGTATACCGTTTTCTCCCTGGCAAGAGTCGTGGCGAAGGCATCTTCCTTGCCGTACTCAGAAAAGAAGGAGAACCGGAAATGGAGAAGGAAGATAAGAAGAAGAAAAACAAGAATAAGGATAAAGGAAAGAATAGAGTAAACAAGGGAAAGGCTCCACAGATTCCAACAGACTGGTTGAAGTGTTCCGACTATGAAACGATAGCCGAAGATGACAACTTCTATGCCATTCCAAACCGTTGGAAAGCCATCTACGAGGAGGCTGCCAAGAATCTGAAGGTGATACATGCCGGTGTCAAACTGGGAACGAGCAAGGGAAAAGACATCATTCCCGACCAGAGTCTTGCCCTCTCCGTGAAGCTCAATAAAGAGGCTTTCCCGCAAGTAGAACTGTCCTACGAAGATGCCATCCGCTATCTTCGCAAGGAGGCAGTGAATCTGCCTTCAGAAACCCCCAAGGGTTATGTGCTGGTTACTTACCGCCAAATGCCTTTGGGATGGGAAAAGAACATCGGGAACCGTGCCAACAATCTCTACCCACAAGAATGGAAGATCAAGAGTACTCATATTCCTGAAGAGCAATTAATAATCAACGATTTATAAGCAACAATTAATAAGTATCAGATTATGCTCAGCATCATCGCCTGCATATCCAAAGCAAATAGAGCAATCGGCTATCAGAACCGGTTGCTCTATCATATCAAATCCGATATGACTCGCTTTCGTGAGTTAACTACCGGACATGTCATCATCATGGGCAGAAAAACCTATGAATCACTTCCCAACGGAGCTCTTCCCAACCGCTGTAACATCGTAGTTTCCAAGAGCAGGAAAGAGCTGCCGAACTGCGAGGTTTACGCTTCTTTGGAGGAAGCGTTGAGTGCTGTCACAAATAAAACCGGAAGAGATAAAGCTGAAGCTGATAAAGCAGGAAGAGATAAAGCAGAAAGAGATAATACAATCATAGATAAAGAGTACTTTATCATTGGCGGCGAAAGTATTTATTCCCAAGCTCTTCCACTTGCTGACAAGCTCTATCTCACTCTTGTAAACCAGGAACCGTCACATGCCGATACTTTCTTTCCAGCCATCAACCCAGAAGAATGGGAAGTAGCAGAAAAGGAAATGAGGAATGAAAACGACTTATCGTTCACATTCCTCACACTCTATAGAAAGCAATAAAACTATTCTTCTTCTGTTGCTTCTTCCTCCACAATATCATCAAATCTCTGGATATCTGCCATAGAAAGCTGACGGTTGATAGATGCATTGAAAGAGATGATAGTCTCGCTTCGAGACAAGCCCAGAGGCTGCAACTTATCATGTATGATTTCCAGGAGATGGTGGTTGTTGATGGCGTAAATCTTGATAAACATATCAAAGCTACCTGTCGTATAATGACATTCTACCACCTCAGGAATCTTCTTGAGTTCTTCTACTACTTGGTCGAATTTCTCAGGTTCCTTCAGGTATAGTCCCATATAAGCACAGGTTTCATAACCAATCTTTTCAGGATCTATAATAAACTGAGAACCCTTGATAATGCCTAGGTTTGATAGTTTAGCTACACGCTGGTGAATAGCTGCACCGCTTACATTGCAAGCGCGTGCTACTTCCAAAAATGGAATACGGGCATCTTGAGAAATCAACTTCAAAATCTGCCTGTCTAATGAATCTAATATTTGTTTTGCCATATCTTCTGTTAATTTGCTTGCAAAGATAGCACAAAAATTTAATAACAGCAACTTTTCTAAATAAAAAAATAATAAATTAATATTATTTTTCCTTTTAGACCACATTATTGCCCTTTTTCTACAGCCGAATAACTGATTTTGATAGCTTTTGCCTGTCTCAAAGCCTGCTTCACGTCTGTGATTACTCCCATCTTCGTATCCTTATCTGCCTTGATGGAAACAGTCATCAACCGTTGGTCTTCTGCCGACATGCGCTTCTTCTCTGCTGCCATATAATCCATCACTTCTGAAGCTGTAGCCAACTTGTCATTCAGCTGAATCTGCGTTTCCTTGCCATATTTGCCCTGCAAATCTTTGGTTGGTTTGCCAATATAGATATGGCTTACTGCCGACTTTTTGGTCAATCGGACCAGATTCTTGCCCTGTGGCACCCTGCATTCTACCTTCAAGGTCACCTGTCGCATGTGGGTAACAATCATGAAGAAGAAGAGTACCGAGAATATCAAGTCTGGCAGAGACGATGTATTCAATTCAGGCACATCATGCGATTTCTTTCTGAAACGAATCATGACTTACCTCCTTTCTCCTGCTGTGCTCCTTTCGCTTCCTGCTCCTCAGCATGGGCATCAATTCTTTTATCCTCCTGAGTCATGGCGTTGGCATACGACTCCGTGATGCGCTGAGGACAGACTTTACGGATTTTCTCCTTCTGTTCATTGGTCAGCAGAGCATAATTCCTATGATATTTCTTCTGAGCCGCTTCATTGCGAAGTTGGTCATAAGCCTCCATCAGCTGGTTTTGCATCTGGAAATAGAGATTATAATCTGCATCACGGTCGCTCTCTATGGAGATGAGATGCTTCTTCCCCAGGCGATGCACAAAACGGACGGTTTCATCCTTGATTTGGGCCACCTTCATCGGCTTGTCGTTTACCAGCAGCGTATCGCCTGCAGTCAGATGAATAGCCATCAGGTTATTCTTGTCTACCACCGACTCCTTTCGTTCCTTCTTCTGAGGTTCCGGCGAAGGAAGTTGGCGTAATAATCCCTTATCCACATCCATCGATGTGGTGACAAGGAAGAATATCAGCAGCATAAACGAGATGTCGGCTGTTGAAGTGGTATTCAATCCCGGGGTTTCATGACTTTTCCTTCTTATCAGCATTTTGCTATTTATCTTATAGAACCTATTTCTTTATAAATAATCAGTAGATTACTTCTTCTTTCTGATATATCGGGTTCCGCCAAAGCAGACGGCACTGATGCCTGCCACCAGCATCAGGAGCGATGTGACAACAAACATATCAGAGAGTTTGAGCCAAAGCCAGTCGGCATAGTTCTCACCATTGATGAGCATCGGGTCGGAACCTCCCAGCAGGAAGGTAACAGCAAGAACAGCCAGCAGAGAAAGCCACGTGATGCGGAAGATGCGGCGTACAGGAACTCCATTCACCACAGCCTCTGACTTCATCGTGCGATAACCCTTAATCATCGAATAGATGGCTAAGCCCACTCCTCCTATCAGGAAAAGCCACATCAGGACGATGAGCACATCCGTAAACAGAGGTGCATTAAAGTCTGGATTCTCATCGAAAGGCATATCATAGCCCACCAGAAAGAACAATCCGAATACCAGTATCGCCAAACCTATCAGAAGATAGAATATGCGCTGAGAGATATTCTCTGCAGACTTGTTACTTGGAACATTAAACTTTGAACTATGAACTTTGAACATTGAACTTGTTATTTTAAACTTTGAACGATGAACTAGTTACTTTGAACTTTATACAAGATATTTATATTTACTTGCTTTTGGTAATAATATCCATTAAAGTTACAGCCGATTCCTCCATCTGACTAGTCAGATGCTCCACCTTCGAAAGGATGTAGTTATAGAACACCATGAGAATCAGGGCAACGATGATACCAAAGATAGTAGTAATCAGCGCCACCTTCATACCTGATGCCACGATAGTAGGACTGATGTCACCCGCCTGCTGAATCTGGTCGAACGCCATTACCATACCAATCACCGTTCCCAGAAATCCGAGAGATGGAGCCATGGCAATGAAGAGCTTGATCCAGGAGCATCCCTTCTCGAGATTAGCCGCCTGCACCGTGCCATAACCGCTCACAGAGCGCTCAATATCATCCAGTTTCTCATCAATATGCATCAATCCTTGATAGCAGATAGAAGCCACTGGTCCACGCGTATTGCGACAGAGTTCCTTAGCCCCTTCCACATCGCCCGCAGCCATCTTCTGGTCGATGTCCTGCATCAACTTCTTGGCATTGATTTCAGAAAGACTGAGATAGATGATTCGCTCTATACAGAAAGCCAATCCCACGATGAGTGCGATGGCAACAAGCGACATAAAACCAGCGTTACCTTCAATGAATTTCGTTTTAAGAGCTTGATGAAATCCCATGTTCTCCTCCTGAGCCATCATGGGCAGAGAACACATTGCTGTGAAAACTAATATTGCGAAACGCGCAATAGATGTATTTTTCTTCATAATCATATATACCTTGTTATATATATAAAGCGGAAAGAGGGGGATTCGAACCCCCGATTCCCTTTAGGGGAATACACGCTTTCCAGGCGTGCCTCTTCAGCCACTCGAGCACCTTTCCAGTTTCGAAGTACAAAATTATCACTTTTTATTCGAAAATCCACATATTCGTTTGCTTTTTACATTTCTTTAACTAGAGAACATATAAAACAAGCGCCCTGAAAGGGCAAAAGCATCTATTTTAAAGCTTTAGCCCTTTCAGGGCGCCTTGTTGGTTGCATATTTAACCCAGGGTGTTGCCCTGGGCTAGGAGCTTTTGCCCTTTCAGGGCGTATGGCGTCTCCAAGAGTACAAGCCCGCTAGGCGTCCCGGCAGATTTGCAATCTGGCGAGACACCTAGCGGACTTCCCCACTTGCGAAAGTTCTGTCCTTTACTTCTCAGGAATAATCTCGAAGATTTCAGCTGAGCCTTCTATCTGAAGCTTGGCAGCCTTCTTCACCAATTCCACCTTGCAGAATGAACTGTCGATGGTGGTAGTGGCAAGAACCTTGCCCTTGGCGTTCAGCTGGCGACATACCAATGATTTGCCTGGAGCCAACTTCAACAGCAGGGTGTAACCCTTTACATCCTTCTCAATACCCATGGTAAGGGTGCCCTTGTTGGTGAATGAGGTGCATGGATTCTCATCGAAACCATACATCGCTGCCTGAAGGTTGGTTGCCTCTACAGGGAAGCTCAAACGCTCTGGAGTGGTTGGATTCACCTCGAAGGTGCGGACAGCTGCCCAGTTACGCTTGTCTGACTTCAATTTCTTGATACGGATATAACGGGCCTCAACAGGGGTGTCGGTCTTCCAGTTGATGATATACTGCTTCTTCAACTCGCCTGTCAGCGCCTTCCATTCCTTTCTGTCTACAGAATATTCCAATACGGTGTTGTCGAAGTAATCCACATCATCCACAGAGTTGCGGCCCTGAAGGATTCTTACCTCTGAAACTGAACGAACGCAGCCCAGGTCAGCACCAATCCAGTCGCCTGTGTTCTGACCATTACCCGATGTATAATAGGTGGTAGAATCGTTGTCGAACATTGCCTTGCTCTGGGTGGTTTTCAAAGTGGCATAAGTACCAATGCCCTTATAGAAGGCAGGAACCTTGCCGGTCAACTTCTTGAAGAAGCCAGATGCCATATCGTCCATCGACTGCTCGTAGAATGGCTGCAATACCATGGTTCCAGACTTATGCTTCTCGTAGGCAACCACGTCTTCCTTGCTCATGCGGTTGTTTACGTAGCCCTCCCAGAATGCCTGGTCGTTGCCAGCCTTATATTCCTTGATAAGACTCATGGTCTTCAAGCCACGCTCACCCAACTTGCCAAACTCTGTCAACCATGGGCGGAGTTCCTTCATCAGCAGGGCATTCTTGCAGTTTGCCTCCATCTGGGCAGGTGCATTCTTTACTCTTACAAACTCATTCTGCAGAGCATTGAACTGAGCATCGGTGAAGTTGTCGATGCGGAAGCTCTTGGTCTCCCATGACTCGATGCGGCGATAACCGGTCTCGGTATCGCAAGAGTGCATGGCGAAGGTGCGAT
>OLIS01001924.1_pt1 | contig 14175 bp, 15 predicted proteins | sample 1601351 | NCBI WGS metagenome assembly OLIS01 (sample SAMEA2452122, study PRJEB22498) | human gut metagenome | biome: human feces; feature: human gut; material: feces | place: Australia | collected 2012
GCCAGTCAGCCAGTGGAGATTATAAGGTTTCCCTTTCAGCTGGTTCTACAATTACCATTTCTACTCATGCTTCCAGTGGTGCTGAAATTACACATACTACCGTTCTTCTCATAATGTCCTGATCATGTTATTACTGTTGTTTTGAGCTTGTAAGGAGCAAGCAAAATGAAATGTGTTTTTAAAAAATATCTTTGTCCCCTCATTACACAAAAATATAGGAGAGGTTCTGCCCTTTTAGCAGTTGTACTCATTCTTGCTGTTGTCAGTTCAGTTCTGAGCGTAAGTACAGCAAAGATTAGTCAGGCTGCTATCAATAGCACTGGTTCTAATAAAACTACTCTGCAGGCTCAGCAGTATGCTGCATCTGAAGCTGAACTTATGCGTTCTATGCCATATTCAGATTTATCTTCTTCAGCAAAAGCCAAGATAGCCGGCACTGTCTTTTCTAAAGAAGTGATTTTAGGAGAAGAATCAAGTTATTCATCTTCTATAAAGCAACGTCCTGTTACTGTCAATATTTATAGTGATGCCGAATCCTTGCCTCGTTCTACTTTAACGTTTCAACGATATAGTGTTGAAGCTGGTGATTTGGATATAGGTAAAGCTGAATATTTAGGTAGCGGTGAGCTAAATGGTGTTGCTAAAGAAGCTGGTTTTATTATTGCTTATGGTAGCAGTAAGCAATCTTACGGTATTGATGTTGATGGTGTCACTTTAGGTTATGTTGTTGGCCGTAGCTATGGTACTGGTGCTATTTCTGCTTGTGTTCCTGTTCCGAAAGGTGCTAAGTGGCATATTTATGGTGATTGTCATAATGCTTATTGGTCCAAATTAAAAGCTTAGGTATTTATATGTTAATTTATGTTTTTCTATTTTTTATTTTTCTTATGTTTATCAGAATCTCTGTCATAGATTGGCGTGAACATGCCATCTATGACAAAGATATCGTTCTTACAATGGTTTTTGTTGCATTGTATAAGGTTTTCTATGGAGACTTTTTTTCTTCTCTCTACGGCCTTGCTATGGGCCTCATAGTCGGCTTATTAATCTTTGGTGTTGTATATAAGGTCTATGGCTTTGAAGCCTTTGGTCAGGGAGACGTTATTTTGCTCGCTGCGTTAGGTTTTTTCCTGGATACGAGTTTTTTACATTATTTTACTTTTGCTATGATGCTAGGTGGTATTTTGGGCGTTCTAATGCTGTTATTAAGCAGGAAACATGCTGAAGATATTGAATTAGCATATGCTCCAGTGCTTCTCGTATGGCTTCCTCTATATTTTTATTTTAATAAGCCATCTCTTTGGGGTATATATAATCTGTTATTCTCTTGAAACAATCAAAGGAGGGTTATTATGCTTGTCAAAATTATTTTAGCTTTGGCTATAGCTTGTATGTTTATGGGTGGAATAGGTGCTGCTGGAGGCATTACGGGCTTAAAGACTGCTATTGCAGATAAACAGATTGTCAGTAACAGTGCTATGTTAGATAAAGCAATCATAAATTGGTATACATCTCATAATTATGAGCTTCCTGAATCGTTAAGTAAGGATATGCTTGCTATCATGGGTTTGCATGATATTGATTTGTCTAAATTCACTTATACTAAGCTTTCGGATAATAAATTCCGTCTTGTTGCTAATCTTTCTGGTAAAAAAACAGAAACCAGTGTAAATAGCGATAGGGATTTGCCATTAAAACCTGTTTCAGATGTTCCTTCTTCTAGCGGTAGTAGTTCTACTTCTACACCTTCTACTCCTGACACTGGTAATACAGGTGGCAGTGGTAACAGCGGTACTACTACTCCCGATTCTGGTAATACTGGCGACAGTGGCAATTCCGGAGGTTCTTCTGGTGGTACAAGTTGTGGTAGTGGTACAATTACTCCTGATACTGGTAACAGTGGTAACAGTTCCTCTGGCAGTGTAAATGGTAGTAATATTGCACCGAATACATTTGGTCTTTCCTGTATGGAGCAGGATGGTAATCCTGCAAAAGCTGAAACTACTGTTGATTTTGGAGAAGATGGTGCTGAGTATATTGTTACTCTCTATCATGTTCTTTCAGGTGGGGAAAACGATGGTAGTCCCGATATTGTATCACGTTCATTGAAATTAAGTGGTAAGATTACTTTTTTACTTTATAAAGATGGTCCTGCTTATTTATATAATAAAACAACTAATGAGTATATATTAGGTTATAATGGTTTTTCTCATTCATCTTATTGGGTTACATTCTCTAAAAAATCTTAAAGATGGTTGTATTATTCTTATCAAATTTGTATTAGGTTTAGCTATTTTCATAGTGTTTCTTAATTTTAAGCAGGCTGAAAAGCCTGCTTTTTTGTTGCTTTTTGTGATTTATGCTATAATATACTTGACTTTTTATTTTGGAGAGTGATGGTATGTTAAAGAAGAAGATTTTATCATTGGTAGCCGGCAGTCTCTTGTTTTTAGCTAATAGTTGCAGCGCTACTAATCTTATTAGCATGGGGCCTGTTTCTCTTATTGTACCTGCAGATACAGTGACTAATGATCTTATTACCCCTAAGTTCGATACTGACAGTATTCAGGTAGATAAGGCAGCTCATACGGTAGATGTATTGATTTTTATTACACCTTCCCCTTATAATCATTATGATGAATACCGCTTTGAACGCCTTAAGCTGTTTAAAGATGCTTCTCAGAGTACTGCCCATGTATTGCGTGTGAGATACTATGAGCGTGGTACTGATAAACTTATCGGTGATTATAATAGAGGCGGCTATTCTTTTGCAGATGCTAATGATTTGTCTGATCGTTATGGAAAGTATCATATCAACAGTGTGCTGCAGCGTGAGTTTGCTTACTTCCTTGATATTCCTAATCAGGATGGTTCCCCTTACACTACTCCGAAAGATCTAGGTTTAACATGGATTAAATCTACAGGAAGTGTTGGTGTCTTCTATTATCCTAAGACAGTAAAGGTCAAAAAGAATAAAGTCAATTTGAAGGCTGCTTTCTGGTATCCTAAGCAGAACCGTATTCAGACTGTAGATTGTACTTTGGATTATGATAAAAAGCTGTTTAAACCAAAATCCTGCGAGATGCGTAGAATAAATACAGGTGAAGTAGTCGAAACAGTATATAGAGGACTTATTCCAGGTCTTTTAGGTCCGAATTTTATAAACCGCAGCTTTAACGAAAACGACGAGTGCCGAATTCTCTCTGAGTTTTTTAAAGGCAAAATAGTACAGCAGTAAAAAAATAAGCATGATAGATTAATCTATCATGCTTATTTTTTGGTTTAAGTATCACCAAAGTTCTACTGCTTTTTGTATTTCCAGTATTTTGTTTAGTTCTGAAGCTTTGTTTTTGTTTATCTCATTATATGCTTCACATAAATCTAAAATTTCTTGTTTTGCTTCCGGTTTATCTGGAGCAGATGGTTTCCATATATGAGTTTTTTCATATATATCATTGATTCTTATGAGCAATGCTTTTGATACAGCTTCGGTATTTGTATTTTGCGTAATGGAAGATATGCCTAGAATCCAGTCAACACTGACGCCAAATTTTTGATTTAAGAGTAGTGCCTGCTCTAAAGTTAAGTTTCTTCTGCCATTTTCAAGGTTACTTATTTGCTGAAAGGATAAATTTAATTTTTTAGCTAAATCAGCTTGTGTGAGATTGAAATTTTTCCGTAATTGTTTGAGGTTTTCTATTATTTTAGATGTGATAATATTATTCATTTTTGTCTTCTTTCTTCAAAAGTTTTGATAATAGCTTTTTAGCATATTCGTATTCTTCATATGTGTAGAAATGAGGAATATAGCCTTCTCCACCTTCGTTATGGATATTATTGTATTGTTTTTTAATCTTTTCGATATCTTCTTTGTGGTATAATTTGTGATTTTCGCATTCTTTGATTACTTTTTTATAATAGTAGATTTCTTCGGTAAGTTGTGTTTTTTCTTTTTTGATTTTATTATTTGTATCATAATTTATCAATGCTTCTTTTTGTTCGTTGGTAATGACATATAATGCGTCATTATATAAAAAGCCGTCTTGGTCAGACGTTGTTATTACTTTTTTGACATCTTCAAATGTAATATCTTCTAGCGAAGTTTGTTCAATTGCTTTTGCTAAGTCAAAAACGTTGGCATGGTTATAGTTCGCTTCTTCTTCTACTGTTGCCCATCTAGCTAAGCCTACTGTTTTATCTGTTCCGCCAAAATGCCACGAAAAAAACGGGAAGGTTTTTAATCTTCTTTTGTTGATATAATCTTCTGTTAGATTGACAAATTCTTGGATTTCTTGATTTGTGCAATTACCTTCAATCATTTTTTTGACTATAATTTTTTCTACGTAAACATAGCCGTAATCTAAGTACCTTTTTGTAATATCGGGTATTTGGTTTAATATTTCTTCTCTTTGATTTAACGAATTATCTAATATATTAATTTCTTTTGGTTCTAATGTAGTGTATTTACATACTTTCTCTCGTGAGATATTGTGTTGTAGCATTAATTTAGCTTTACGTAATTTTTGAATATCTTCTGCTAATTCTACGAATTCATAGCCGATTCTATATTCATCTGGTTTTTTTATTTTCTTAAGCATATTATTAATCATTTTCCTTTCTTATTTTTATCTTTTCCATTAACATATCGCGGTCAAATAAGGCAAGGACGTTTGTATCTCGAACGAAGTGAGAGACACAAACGATTTATTTTTCCTTGCCTGTATTGTTGGCGCGATATGTTAAAATAGATGTTTTGTTTAATTTATTTTAACATTAATTTTTTCTTGCAGCAATTCTATTGTTTTTTTATTCCATTTTTAGCTTGATTAAAGTTTAATTTTTTAGGTTTTTTTATATTGACGTTTTCGGTATTACGATTTATAATTATAATATAAATACAATTTCAAACCTGAATTATTCAGAGGTATTAGGTCAGTCTTGTGACTGGCTTGATACCTCTTTTTTTATTCAAGAAAGGATTTGGTAAAATGCGTTTATTTATTTGTGAAAAGCCCTCGTTAGCCGGCACTGTCGCCTCTTTCCTCGGTAAGCCTAAAAAAGAAGATGGCTATTATAGTGTTGCCGGCGATTGTGTAGCATGGCTTTATGGGCATATTCTCGGCCTTGATGAGCCTGATGATTATGATCCTGCTTTAAAAAATTTTTCTTATGATACTCTTCCTATTGTGCCTTCTCCTTTTAAAAAGCACGTTAAAGGTGGTTCTTCTAAGAATGCTTTTAATGTTATCAAAAAGCTTGCTAAAGATGCTGATGAAATTATCCATGTAGGAGATCCGGATCGAGAAGGACAGTATCTTGTCGATGAGGTTTTGGAAGCTATAAAGAACAAGAAACCTACAAAACGTCTTTTAATCAATGCTTATGATGATGTGAGCGTTAAGCGTGCTTTCGATTCTATGGAAGATAATTCTTCTTCTAAACTTCGTAACCAGTATAAAGCTGCTTTAGGCCGTGATTATACAGATTGGCTTATCGGTATGAATGCTAGTCGAAAATATTCTTTAGACAGCGGTAAAACTCTTAAGGTTGGCCGTGTCAAAGTCCCTACCCTTGCTTTGGTTGCTCGTCGTAATGAAGAAATCGAAAATTTTAAATCTATAAAATACTATGTTGTACGTGCTTTTTTCAGGACTGATGATTCTACTCCATTCGAATCTTTATGGCAGTCTGCAGATGATGTTGAAGGTTTGGACAGTGAAGGGCGTGTTATTGATATCCTTTCAGTCCGTAAGGTTCTGCAGCAGGTTGAAGGTCAGCCTGGCGTAGTAAAGAAACTTGAAAAAAAGAAAGGGACAAAGGCGCCTAGATTGCCTTTCAGTCTTTCTACGCTCCAGCAAACGTGCAAAGCTTTATCTCCTGATAAAGTTCTCGCCGTATGTCAAAGTTTATATGAGAAGAAGCTTACTACCTACCCTCGTTCTGATGCTCAGTATATTCCTGATAGTCAGCATGCTGATGCAGCTACTATTATTGCTAATCTTAAATTAACAGGTGAAGATGAAATCAAGCTTCTTGCAGATGGTGCAGACAGCAGCATCAAAGGAAAAGCTTTCAATTCCAAAAAAGTTGATGCCCATCATGCTATCATTCCTACTATGGAAAAAGTTGATTTTTTGACTTTGAGTGCTGATGAACAGCTTATCTATAAAATGGTTGCCAAGCGTTATCTTTTGCAGTTCTATCCCCTGCAGGAATTTGAAGATACTGTTTGTGAGATTGATTGTGCCGGCGAAACTTTTATAGCCAAAGGTAAGGTTATTTTAAAGGCTGGCTGGACTGCTGCAGCAAAAGATGAAGATGAAGAAACTGATTCTAAGGATAAGGATGCTGCTAAAGAATCTAAACAGCTTCCTGAGCTGCATGAAGGTGATAAGCTTGTTCTTTCTGTTGCTGATTATACCGAGAAGAATACTGCTCCACCTAAGCCTTTCACTCAGACTTCTTTGATTGGTGCTATGTGTAATGCTCATCAATACGTTAGAGATGCATCTTTAAAGACAAAGCTTAAAGATGTTAAAGGTATTGGTACTGAAGCTACCCGTTCTAAAATCATTAAAGAGCTGCTTGATGCTGAGATGCTTTTAGAGACTGGCAAAAAATCTTCTAAGATCCTTTCAGTTTCAGATACTGTAAAAGAGCTTATTCATAATCTTCCCGATGAGCTTACTTATCCAGATTCCACGGCTCTTATGGAGCAGGATTTAGATGCGGTAGAACATGGCGAAATGTCTTTTGATGATTTCATGAAAAAAGAGATTGATTATGTTTCTCAGCTTATGACTCTTCAAAGCAATTTCACTAAGTCTGCCAAGGATCAGCCTGATCGTCCTGATTGCCCTGCTTGTCACGTTGGTAAGCTTTATTATAAGGATGGCAAAAATGGTCGTTTCTGGTATTGCGGTGAATGGAAAAATGGCTGTAATGCTACTTTTTCTGATGATAACGGTAAGCCTGGCATTTATGATTGTCCCATCTGTCATAATGGGTATCTTATTCGTTACAAGAGCAAAAAGGTTGAAAACGAATATTATTGGGGCTGCAGCACTCATCAATGTAAAGTCTTTTTCCCTGACGTTAAAGGTAAGCCCTTTATCAAGAAATGTCCTGAATGTAAAAAAGGCTATCTTATGAAACGAACCGGCAAGAACGGAGATTTTTGGGCCTGCAACGCCTATCCGGATTGTAAAACTACTTTCCCTGATGATAACGGTAAGCCTGGTAAAAAGGATAAAAAATAAAAAATGATAATAAGAAAATTGATTCCTGTAAAAATTCTAAAATCCAATAGATTTCAGTTGATGCCAGTGTCTAGTAGGGTTCTTTTTATCGAAATGTTGGTGCATTCTGATTATGATGGTTTTATTAATAATTCCGCTTCGATTATAGATGATTGTGGAGCATCAATTGATGATTTAAATCTTTTGATATCGAAAGGTTTTCTACGGTTTGTTAAAGACAAAAACAGTTTTTATGTTGTATCTGAGGAGGTTTATTTTCATGAATGAGACAAAATTATCTGGTCGTCTGACTAAGGATCCTGTTGTCCGTTATACTTCTAGCGGTAAGGTTGTTACTCAATTTATTTTGGCTGTTGACCGTATCCGTAAGGATGATAAGAATGAGGCTGATTTTATTCCTGTAGTTTTCTGGGGCAAAAGTGCGGAAATTATCGGTAACAGCTTAAAGAAAGGCAGTAAAATTCTTGTTGACGGCCGTATTCAGGTACGCAGCTATGATGCAAAGGACGGTTCCAAGCGTTGGGTAACAGAGGTAATCGGCAGACGTTTTGAATATATGGAGTCCAAGTCTTCTAATGCTTCTTCCGGTTCTTTTTCTACATTTGGTAAGGAAGAGCCTGTTCCTTTTAATGAGCCTTTTGATGAAGAAATTCAGTTTTGATGAAGGTTTGAAGCATGTCTAGATTTGTAAAATTTTTAGTTTTGCTTCTTGTTACTTTATTGATTGTCTCTTGCAAATCTTCTACACTTTCTTCAGTCTCTCAGGAGAAGGTTTTGCATGGACAGGTTATAGATGTTTTAGATGGTGATACTGTAAAACTGCGTAGTGATTGGCATATATATAAGATTCGTCTTGCCGGCATAGATGCTCCCGAAAAGCAGCAGGCATATGGTGTGCAGTCTAAAATTTATCTCGAGCACTTGATTGCTGATAAGGATGTATCTATCAAGGTATTATCCTGTGATCAGTATGGTCGTTATGTTGGTAAGATTTATCTTAATGGTAAAGATATTAATGGCGAGATGATTCGCAGCGGTTACGCCTGGCATTATAATCATTTTGATTCCAATCCTGTGTATGCGGGGTTTATGTTGGATGCGCAGCGTTCCAATCGTGGTTTATGGCAGGAAGTCCATCCCACTCCGCCATGGATTTTTAGAAAAGGAAGGGATTGATTGCTTTTATGGTTTGTGAGGTTTTATGAAATATAAAATCACTTGCTCCTGTGGTCATGAAATTATCATTGATGTGTATGGTGAGACTTTAAAGCATGAGAAGAAATTGCTGTTCTATCGTGAGAATGAATGTCCAGATTGTCTTATCAGGTCTTTAGAGAAGCAGGAATTTATGAAAAGCCTACCTTCTCTTGTTGGCTCGGATAAGCAGATTCGTTGGGCATTACAGCTTAGAGAGAAGCATATTGACCTTTTAAAGCGTTCCTATGAGGAATCTTGTTGTAATGATGAATTGCTTTGGCTTATATTTTTTGTTGCTAAGCTGACTGATGCCTCTTTTTTTATTAACGCTGAGATGTCAGATAGTTCTATTTTGGGTTTTTATTCTAATTTATATAGGTCAAAAAATATTAATTAGTGTGTTTTGAAAGGAAATTATTATGGAGTATCCAAGAAGAAGCCGTTCTTTCAAAGTGATGTGCGGTGGTCCTTTAGCTTGTTTTACTCGGCCTGAGTTCAAGGTTGAACGTATAAGCTATGAAGTCCCTACCCCTTCTGCTTTAGCTGGTTTTCTGAAATGTATTTATTGGAAGCCTGCCTTCCAGTACGTAATTGATAAAATCGTTGTCTTTAATCCAATAAGGACAATGTGTGTTAAACGTAATGAGCTGAAGAATAAGATTCCTTGTAGTAAAGTTTATAAAGCTATATCCGGCAAAAATGTTGATCTTCATGTTTATACGGAAAAGGACACGGAACGTGCGCAGCGTACTACTACTTTTTTGAAGGATGTGCTTTACGGTATTGAATTTCATCTTGAAATGTCTGGTTGCATGGCTTTTCATCCAGGTGAAGGAATTCCCAAGCATACGGATATCCTTATGAGACGTTTTGATTGTGGCAGGGTTTTCCGTGAGCCTTATTTTGGCCTTTCGGAATGTCTTGCTGATTATTGGGAGATTGTCCCTGAGTTTCCTCTTGCTGATGTAGATGCTTCTTTGCGTGGTACCCGTGTTCCAGGCAGTATGCTCTATGGTCTTGATTTTGCTGTGAAAGCACCTGCTGTTGATTCTTATGAATCCTGGTTTGATACCGTGTGGAGTGATGAAGCTTCGGCCATATATTATAATCCTGTTATGGTAGATGGCGTTATTGATGTAGCGAAATGGAGGCCTGAGTTCTGATGTTCATTGAAAAGCTTTGTGAATACAGTGATGTTTTAAAAGGTAAAGGCCTTCTTCCTCCTGACAATTACGCTTATAGAGGTATTACTGCTCTTATTGAGCTTAATTTGGATGGTACAGTCTCTAAAATCAGCAATTTTAAAGAGATTGTCACCATAAAGCTTAAAAATGGTAAGGAAAAAGAAGTGCAGCGTCCTGTGCAGCTGCTTTATCCGGCTCAGCCGGATGCTAATAATAGCTTTTCTTTTCTTATTGAGCATAGACCAGAGAATATCTTTGGTATGACCTTGAAAAATGGAGTCTATACGACGCAGAAATGTGAAAAGAAGCATCGTCTTTTTTTGGATAAGAACCTGCCTTTTTTTAAGTCTGTTGTTGATCCTTCTCCCATCGTGATTGCTTTTATCAATTTCATGCAGAACTGGAATGCTGAAGAAAAGACGCAAAATCAAGCTTGTTTACAGGAGCTTTTTTCTGAGTTTAAGGACTTTACTATAGAGAAGTTTTCTTTTTGCCTTACAGGCCATCCTGAGACGCTTTTACAGAACGATGCTGGTGTAAAGGATTCATGGAACCAAATTTGTGCTAACTCTTCTCCTGAGGGCACTGCAGAAGCGTATTGTCCTATTTTTAAGGCTGTGCTGCCTGTTGCAAGGCTGCATAAAAAGATTATGCGTTTCCCTGGCGGTCTTGCAAGTGGTATGACGCTTGTTTCTTACAATAATGATTCCGAGAATTCATATTGCAAGGAGCAGTCGGTAAATTCTAATATTTCTCAGCTTGCTGTAGATAAGTATGGTGCTGCGCTTAACTATCTTCTGAGCAGTGCTGAGCATTGTATTGTTGAAAAAACTACTGGTCTTGTTTTTCTTTTTTGGGCCGAGAATCCTGATTCTTCTTTAGAAAAGCTTTGTTCTGCTGTTCTTTTCGGTACAGATAATGATATGTCAGAATCTGCAGATAAGCTTTTGAAAAGAATTATTGAGCAGCTTTGTAATGGTCTTGATGTATCTGCAGATACTATATTAGATAAAGAGAAATTCTGCATTGCTGTTCTTGCTCCTAATTCGGCCAGAATTTGTATTAAAGCCTTTTATGAAGGTACTTTAGGATCCATTGCCTTGAATATTGCTAGATTTCAATCAGACTTTGGTCTTGATGATGATTTTAGGCGTGTTGCTATCTGGCAGCTCATCAGCGTGCTTGATAATCCTAATGTAAAAAGGAATGATGCAGATTCTTTATATGGTTTTTTCAAATCAATCACTATTGGTTCTCCCCTGCCCCGAAAGATTTTAAGCAGGGCACTTAATAGGATACAGCACGATTTTAATGCTGGTTATATTACCAATAACATTCGTGTCGGCATTGTACGTGCTTGCTTTAATGATATTCATAGGTCAAATAAAAGAAAGGATGAATTGCTTATGAGCCTTGATTATTCTAACTCTAATCCTGCGTATCTTTGCGGCCGTCTTTTTGCTTGTTATGAAGCAGTACAACGTAATGCAAATAACGGCAAGAAGCTTAATCGTTCTATTAAAGATACGTCGTTTGCTGCTTTCATGCGTAATCCGAGCAAGAAGTTTGCTTCTCTTAATGTGTTGTTTTCTTATCACATCAAGAAAGCCCCTCGTGCTAAGTTCTATTATGACTTTATCAACGAGATTATGGATGCTTTGGGTGATAATATTCCTGAGCATCTGAATGAATCCGACCAGGCACGTTTTGTAGTTGGCTATCATCATCAAAATGCAGAGCTTTATCGTTCTGAGAAAAAATTAGTTAATCAAGAAGGAGTTGTTGATTGTGAGTAACGAGATTAAGAAAATGAATTATGTTGTATTGGTGGAAGCTGTTCATTCTAACCCTAATGGTGATCCTGATAATGATAATGCTCCACGTATGGATCCAGATACCGAATATGGTATTATTTCTAATCAGTGCCTTAATCGTAAAATCAGAAATCAGGTATTGCTGCGTATGCCTGGTGTTGAAGGCTATGATATCTATATCCAGACTGACCGTACTTTGAATGATAAGAGTGCTGAAGCTTATAATGAGCTTGCTCTTGATTCTAAGGCTGCAGAAAAAGGTTCTAAACTTGAAAATGTTGCTGCAGCACAGAAATTCATGCTTAAGAAGTATTTTGATATCAGAGCTTTTGGTGCTGTTTTGAGTACAGGTAATTTTGATGCCGGCCGTGTTACAGGTGCTGTGCAGACTTCTTTCGCCAGAAGTGTTCATCCGATTACCATCCAGGAAATTTCCCTTACCCGTCAGGCTTTTACAAGTAATGATCGTTTTGAGAAGAATGCTTCTAATGAGATGGGCAGAAAGCAGATTGTGCCCTATGGTTTGTATGTTTTCTATGTAAGCATTTCTGCTGTCCAGGCTGCTAAAAATGGTTTTACTGCCGAGGATTTGAAGGTTTATGAGACTGCGCTTATTAATATGTTTGAGAATGATGAAAGCTCCTGCAGAAACGGTATGAGCGTAAGAGGTATCTTCCGTTTTACTCATGAGCATGAGCTTGGTAATGCTCCTTTCTGGAAGCTTAAAGAGCTTATCCATATTGATTCTAAGGTTGACTATCCTCGTCAGTTTAATGACTTTGATATTTGCGTAGATGAAGCTGCTATTCCTGTAGGCATTACTATGGATAAGCTTGTCTAATAGTGCGAAGCTGAATTAAATATAGAGATTATAAGCCTATTTATTGGTTTTTCATCTATCTATTTTATGGTTCGCATTTTTATGTTCTTTCTACATTATATATAGTGCTTTATATTGAGCCTATCGCTCCCTGCGTGGGAGCGTGAGTTGAAACAACTAAGATGATGGTAAATCAACAAAGGTATATAATCGCTCCCTACGTGGGAGCGTGAATTGAAACGTCACTCCTTAATTTATTTTTTTCGCTGATTTTGATCGCTCCCTACGTGGGAGCGTGAATTGAAATATCGACCTTGTTCGTTATCAAAAACCCGAGTGGCGATCGCTCCCTACGTGGGAGCGTGAGTTGAAACCTGCAGATATAATCTGCAATTGATGAGGGACCTATATCGCTCCCTACGCGGGAGCGTAAGTTGAAACTTATGTCCGAAAACAGAAAAACAATTCAAAAAAGAGATTGCTCCCTACGTGGGAGCGTGAGTTGAAACTCGGATATGTTCATCAAGTGCTAAAACGCTACAAGTAGCACTCTTATGGGTGCATGAAATAACTAAGAAAGAAGGAATATCGAATTAATGAAACCTTCATTTACGGAATAATCTCAATCATCATGTTAACAATACCGGTGATACTTAATTTTCCTCGACCTGTCATAATCGGTTCATTAATACTTCAATCGTTAATTATAATGATATTCTGTGCAGGAATTTATTATAATTTCAAGAGAGAGCCTATCGAATCTATATTAATGCTTTTTGTTCTTTTTATAGCAATTCATCTAGTCTACACAAACACACTAAATATTTTTCGATAATACAATATTATGAGCGCGTGAATTGAAACTTGAAGTTTTGCTAGATAAGCAGTGGATTACCACAAATCGCTCCCTCCATGGGAGCGTGAATTGAAACCGGGTGCTGACAAGCGCGAAGAGCTCATGAATAGTCGCTCCCTACGTGGGAGTGTGAGTTGAAACCCATACCGCGCCGTTGTTTATGGCCGCGCACACCACATTGCTCCCTACGTGGGAGCGTGAATTGAAACCAGAGTATTTCGCGGTTTGCGTATTCTGCAGGAGATCGCTCCCTACGTGGGAGCGTGAGTTGAAACCTTGATGAACTGAATCAATTAAAAATTACAGTAATCGCTCCCTACGTGGGAGCGTGAGTTGAAACGGGGTTGTGTGAGTTGAAATGAGAATCCATATCTATTGCTCCCTCCATGGGAGCGTGAATTGAAACCCAGTTTGCTCAAATGCTTTACTGCAGCAATATACTATCGCTTCCTGCATGGGAGCGTGAGTTGAAATTCTGACAAGACATTTAAATCTGAAACTTTGTCTGCACTAATGATATTGCGTAATAGCTTAGTCGCTCCCTACGTAGGAGCGTGTGTTGAAAGAAGTATAATTCCATTAGTTAGGTGTAATTTTCTTTACGTAGGATTGTGTGTTGAAATCAACGTACATTATTAGATTCTTGTTTATTGTACTAGTCGCTTTCTGTATGGGAGTGTGAGTTGAAATTATAAAGCAGGTGATATATTAAAGTATGTGTTAAATCGCATTATTAATGCGAAGTTTTTGCGTATTGTTCTATTGCTTCTTATGTGGGAGTATGTGTTGAAAGAAGGTAATCTAAAGCGAAGCACGTAATGCTTATTTTCACTTCTTGTTTAGGAAGTGTGCGTTGAAATTCGGTTTTACGTTTTCTATTATCTATTTATTAGTTATATAAGATTGATGCTATCGCTCCCGCAAGGGAGCGTGGACTGAATTTGGGAATATAATAAGAATATATCAATGTGCTAAAAAACCTGCGAAGCAAAGTGATATGTACCCCCAATACTGGACACCCAGTATTGGGGGTATTTTAATGAAA
>OLIS01001943.1_pt1 | contig 14073 bp, 10 predicted proteins | sample 1601351 | NCBI WGS metagenome assembly OLIS01 (sample SAMEA2452122, study PRJEB22498) | human gut metagenome | biome: human feces; feature: human gut; material: feces | place: Australia | collected 2012
CGGTCATGCACGACCAGCCATCACTTGTACGCATCAAACATCCTGTGGCGAAACGTCGGCGCATGCACATCAAATGCCACCGTCAGATAGTCTGGCTTTTCCTCGTCAAGAATCTTGAACATGATATTCAAAAAACCATAGACTGCATTTGTGTGAAGTCCCTCTGAATTGGTCAGATCAGGCAGCCCGTGATATGCCCTGTTTAAAATACTGTGTCCGTCTATAAGTACAAGCTTTTCACTCATTTTGATACTTTCCTTACTGTCAATTATAATATTGTTGTAATCGCTGCCGGTCACACTGCAGTGCAGGCAGTAACGTTAAATAGCTCTTGTATATTTCTTGAGCCACTGGGCCTCCTCATCATTCAAAAATGGTGAAACAAGCTCATAAACTCTCGCATGGTAAGCGTTCAGGTATCCCTTTTCCCTGTCTGTCATCTGATTGGGATCAATCGCATCGAGATCTATCGGTACATAGGTCAGATTCTCAAAATACATGAACTGGCCATACTCATTTTTCTCACCCTTTCGGCAGATAAGCTCATTCTCTGTACGAATACCGAATTTGCCCTCTAAATAGATGCCCGGCTCATCTGTAGTGACCATGCCCTCTTCTATCACACGCTCTGCAGTCCTGCCCGGGTACTGCTTCCAGTGAAAGCTGTTTGGTCCCTCATGCACATTGAGCACATAGCCCACACCGTGTCCGGTGCCGTGATTGTAGTCCATGCCAATCTCCCAGAAAGGCTCTCTTGCCAGAATATCAAAGTTAAGTCCAGAGCAGCCCTCCTTAAACCTTGCATTTGCCAGGTTCATATTTGAGCGGCAAACTCTCGTAAACATATCCTTCATCTCGTCGGTCACAGGGCCTAGTGCAAATGTCCTCGTGATATCTGTGGTTCCCTCCAGATAATGTCCTCCTGAATCAACCAAAAGAAGACTCTCAGGCTTAAGCTGCCTGTCGGACTCCTCTGTTGCAGAATAATGCACAATAGCACCATGATCAGCATATCCGCATATTGTGGCAAAACTCAAATCAAGAAAGCCCTCCTGCTCAGCTCTAAGCGATGCAAGATAATCTGAAGCCGAAATCTCTGTCATAGGTATCTTACCTATATTTGTCTTAAGCCAGTACATGAACTTGCACATCGCAACTGCATCCTTTAAATGCGCCTTGCGCAGATTTTCAAGCTGTACTTCATTCTTTACGGCCTTCATTACAACTGTAGGATCCTCCGCATCAATCACCTTAACACCATCCGGCAGGCTGTCGCAGATGCGGTAATTTACAACCGATGTATTTAAAAGCACTGTCTCTTTTTCATCAATATGCTTCACATATTCATAAAAATCATCGTAAGGTCTTGTCTGTATACCATTCTTATCGAGGTATGCCTTAAGAGTCTCTGTCACAACCTCTTCCTGCAAAAACCATATGCAGCTGTCCTGTGACAGTGCCAGGTATGAAAGCACTACAGGCACATAGCTTATGTCGCCTCCCCTGACATTTAAAAGCCAGGCGATATCGTAAAGTGATGACATCAGATGAAGGGTTGCACCCTTTTGTGCCATCTGCTCTCTGACTCTTTTAAGCTTTGAGCTTATATCCTCACCGGTGTATTTATTATCAAAAATCATGACAGCTTCCTTTGACATAGGTGGTCTGTCTGTCCATATGAGGTCAATCAGATCCTCATTTACATACATGCTGCCGTGCTTTTCTTTTGCGATTTCAGAAAGCCTTTTGCCCCATGCGGCATTTACCACTCTGCCGTCAAAGCCTATTACACCGCCATCCGAAAGAGTATCCTTTATATACTCATCAACTGTCGGTACGCCCTCCTCGCCAATCTTAAAGAGCTTTACAGTGGTATCCTTAAGCTGCGCAGCCGCCTGCACAAAATACCTGCCGTCTGTCCATAGTCCGGCCTCATCCATAGTGATGACTGCGGTACCTGCTGAGCCCGTGAAGCCTGTAATATATTTGCGTGCCTTAAAATGCTCTCCTACATACTCTGACTCATGAAAATCAGCAGTAGGTACCACATACAGCGAGATGCCCCTCTTTGCCATCTCGCTTCTCAATGCTTTTAATCTATCCTGTATCATTTTATTATGCCTCTTTAAATTCAAAAAATTTTGTATCTAATTCCGGATACATTCTCTTTAATGAGATTGGTTTGCCGGATTTGTTCAAAAAGCAATGGCTGCTTTTTGCAGTGGTGCGAAGCTCGCCTGTCTCTTTATCCTTCATGACATACTCAAGCTCCATCTTGATTCCGTTATACTTAAGCAGCTTTGTGTAGATGACGACCGTATCATCGAAATGTACCATACTGTGATACTCTACCGATATCGACAGCACCGGACTTATGATTTCCATATCCTCCATCTGCCTGTAGTTGAGTCCTATCTGATCCATCAAATCAAGTCTTGCTTCTTCCATCCACTTGACATAGTTTGAATGGTGGATTATACCCATCTGATCTGTTTCATAATACTTTGCGTGGTGCTCGTAAGGACGGATTCTAAGTTCCCCTTGTGAGCCGGCAATCTGTAACTCGTTGTTTGCCATAAAAACTTCCTCCATTCATATTTTGGTCTTATTTCTATTATGCCACATTGGACAGCTAAATTCAACGACTTGACCGTAAAATATAAACCGGCTGCTACCTGCGTATCATGCTGTAGCAGTCTCTGCATATATTGCGTGAATTTCCAATCGGAAGTATTCTGCCGCAATACCGGCATCTGATAATATACTCATCCTTGCTCTTTGATAGAAGCTGCATAATCTTTGCCTGTGTTTTGTCGCGCTCGTTTTCAAGCCAGTCCTCATCCACAATTTTGCCCATGCGGACTGAAAACTGATAGTACAAATCAAGCTTTTTGTAATAGGATTCGTATTTCATGAGCCCCTGATACTTTGAATGCTTATCAGGCTTATCGAGAGAGATATCAGATGTATACGACATACAGTAGCGCAGCCATTGTCTGACAAGCTCCCTGTCCTTTATATCTATAGGACATGTAATCATCTTATAAAGCAGATATTTGTCATCAAAATCTGCGATAAAGTATCGCTCCTTATATGCATATCCATACAAAAACAATATCTCATCGACATTGATTTTCCTAAACGGTGCTGATGGCTCTGCCTCATGCCAGAGCTTAATTATCGCATCTAGCGGCGCATCCATTGTAAGGAGCACCTGTGGGAAGCCAAGACTTACTATATCAATATCCTGCTCCGGTATATTTAGCGTATTCTTCAGATAATTCAGATTCTTTTGTCCCAAAGCTGTCACATAGCCTGTATCATACAGACCAAATCTGCCTGCACGGCCCGCTATCTGTTTTATCTCAGAGATGACAAGCGGACGTCTTGATACTCCATCAAACTTTTCCACCTCCAGAAATACAATTCTTCTGACCGGCAGATTGAGTCCCATTCCTATCGCATCTGTTGACACAACAACCTGTGTCTTTTTCTCATTAAAAAGCGTCATCTGCCTGCGCCTTATTTCCGGTGGCAGACTTCCGTATATGACACTTGGCTTTATGCCGTTTTCCTCCAGACGCCCTGCTATATTGAGTACCGACTTCTTTGAAAATACGATAAAGGCATCGCCCTCTCTCACATCCTTTGGAAATGAAAAAGGCTTATCCTCCAGCTTTAGAGCTGTCTTTCTCTCATACTCCCTTATCTCATACTCGTCGTGGCACAGATTAATCAGATGAATGACTACATCCTTTGCCACCGGGCTCATGCATATATGAATCTCTCCTGCAAGTGTACCAAGAATTGCCCTGGTCCATGAATGTCCCCTGTCATCATCTGCAACCATCTGTGCCTCATCAATCACTGCGATATCATACTCCTTGTCACAGTCAAGCATCTCCACTGTCGATGCTATAATTCTGCTGTCTGATACCTCAAGACACTCCTGGCCTGTAAGCATGGTGCATGGTATGCCTGCATCATTCATCTTCTCATATACCTCAAGTGCCAGAAGACGAAGCGGCCCCAGATAAACTCCGTTTTGCGCCAGCTTAAGCCTCTCAAGCGCCTGATATGTTTTACCGCTGTTAGTCGGGCCTATATGGAGTATGAAGTGCCTTTTCATGCTCTGTGCTTTTGGAAACTCAAGCTCCGGCCGTGCCGGAACCAACGTGACAATCTCTCTTCTAAGCTCCTTGCTGCGGTACTCATTGTAAAGCGCCTTCATGCTCCTTGTACATATCGCACCTATATACTCCTTGCGCAAAAGCTTTAGAAAATCCTCTGTGAGATACTCTGCCTCATTCTCATCAAACTGCTCCATATCCACCCTGACGAGCTGCGGAATGATTTCTCTATTTAAAATCTGCCTTGCATTCTTATTGTTGGAATAGTAGGTGATCAATGCAAGCCTTTTTATTTCCTGATGCAGCTTGTCAAGTGCTATTGTCTCGTTTTTTGAAAATCGCGCATATTTAATTGATTTTGCTTTGTTATTTAGCCTGTGAATATAGTGTGCCAGCTTTACAGGCTTACCTGTACTTCTCTTCGCATTCTCCCTGTACTGGTCAACATAAAACTGTACCAGTACCTCTTCAAACGATTTTTCCATATATGTGTGTTATCCTCTTTATTTGTATACACCGTTAAGTGTCACCTCAAACGTAACATCCTTTCCGGCAAGTTCTGTATTCGTCTTATAATCATCTGGGAATTTCAGGTTTAAATCAAAGGTTTCTCCCACCTTGTGACCTACCACTCCTTCCTCAAAGCCATCTATATAGCTGCCTGAGCCGAGCACCAGGTCTGTACCCTGTCCATCAGTGCTTCCACCCTCGAATTTTTCACCGTCCATATATCCGGTGTAGTCAATATTTACCTTATCTCCGTTTTCCGCAACCGTGTCAGTCTCTGTATTCAGTGTTGTTGCCTCGGTCTGTGAATCACTGCTTTGTGTCTCGGATGCCTGAGAATCCGTGGTCTGCGATGCAGCTTGCGTACCATCAGTGCCATTTGACGATGAACCGCCCGATGTCGCAACTGCCCAGATTAGCACTATGACTACCACAACGACTGCCACTACCGGCACCCAGAATTTCAGCAGATTCACAACCTTTGCCTTCTTTTCTGCCTTCTCTCTTTCGATTCTTCTTTTTTCCTGTGCGATTTTTTTGTTTTGTTTGTTCATTTTGTTAATCTCCTGTTTAATTTTTATTATTGAATTATACTATTACAATTTGAACATTCTGTGTTTCGCATAAATGAACAGTATGCGTTGTCTGTCAGTGCATTCGCTATCTGTCACTGTTCGCTTTAAACTTTAAACGGCTGCGTCTCTTAACTATTTGACGCAACAATAAAAGCAGTAGAAAGACACCCACACAGCCTGCGCTTATAGCTGCACCTGCCTTAAGCCCCGGTGTCTCATAATAAAGCTCTATCTCATGCTCTCCCTCATCCAGATGAATACTCACAAAGGTATCTGAAAAATCCTCATACTCTGCATCCTTCCCATCCACCTTCATAGTCCATCCCTTTTCACTCGGAATAGAAAGCACAAGCTGTCCTGCCTGCTTCACATCAATGTGTCCGCTTATGTGTGTATCTGAAAAATCCTCCACCGAAAGTGTCTGCTCATTGAGTGTATTGTAAGCACTCTCAACTGCAGCAATGGAAAGCTCGTATACATTAAATCGTACAGCATCGGCATCAGTGTTTGTGACGGAAACTGTCTCCCCCGCCTTCACATATCCCAGGTCAAACAGATACCTGTGAGTGGTCTTCGAGTATGTGGTCTCATACTCTCCGTGGCTGAAGGTCAGACTGTCAGTACTGCACGAATCGTATGCCGCATAATAATATCCGTCATGGTCAAAGGTGAGAGTCGTAGTTCCCGGATTTTCGTCCTGGGTGCACTCTGTCAGGGTCAGCGTATCATCTGCTGCGCCAAGGAGCCTGCCAAGGGAATTAATCGAATAGATTTTAGATGACGATGATGGCTTCCACGCATCAATCACTCCCTCATCCATCATAAAACCAAGCGGAAGTGTGTAGTTATTCCGATACAGATAGTGATTTCCGCATTTTCCCACAAGTGTAGTCAGCTCATTCTGTGGCTGTATTGATTTCGTAACCATATATCTGACCGAAAGCATGGCTGACGTGACAGGTGTGGCACCGTTATAACAGTAGAAATTCTTGCCTCCCTCCATATAAAGCGCCTGATAAAAATGGCTCACATTTATATTCATCAGGGAAGAAAACTGCGTTCCAGAAGCATAGCCGTATCGTGTGCCATCATTTTTAGTTAGTCGGCCTGTATCCTCAACCCTGTAAAATGGTACATCGTTGTCAGCTGCATCCTCCTTTGCCAGCTCCAGTGCCTTTTGCATATCGTCCACATTGGCATTGTAGCTGCTTCTGCCGGTACATCCAAGTCCTGTCACAGCCATATTGACAGCCAGCTCCACAATCGCAATACCGCATGTTATAACCATCAAAAGCTCCCTGTTTTTCCTTGCTGCAAGCTTTAAAAGTACTGTCATAATGCCGTACAGCGCAACAAACAATATGCTTATGATAACTGCATAATACTCTGTCACATCCTCATCGGCAAACATCGTGCTTACTGCCATAAGCGCCGATGCAAATACCACTGCCACGCCAATATGCCACAGTCTTATGCCACGCCACTTTCTTACTGTAGCATAGCCTATGGTCAATACAAGAAATGCATACAGATACGACTGTCTGCCAGGCAGCGAATCCGGAAAATGCAGTCCGTGCCATATAAAGTCAAGCTGTTTATTGGCAAAGCTTGCCATGAAAAACAACACAAATAATACAGGAGCTATTTTTTTCTTCCAATTAATCCTTTTATTGAGCACAAACAGTATCAAAAGCATCACACTAAAGGCTCCGGCATACAGATTCGGCCAGTTCTCTGCACCCTCATAGACGCTTGCTGTCGTGCACATCCTGCCGACCTCTGATAAGAGATTAAAATACCACTCTATCTGCTTTGGAAACTCGATACCCGATGAACCACTGTAGCTTAAAATGATAAGCTCCGGGATGATTAGCACCATCGCAGTGTCTCCAGCCAAAAGCGAGTAAACGGCAAATCTCACAATTGCAACCATTTTACCGCCATTTTGCGTAAAGAAAAGCCATGCAAACCAGAATACCAAAAAGATGCAAAGCATGATGCTCAGATAATAGTTTGACAATATACAAAGTGCCAGTGATGCATAGTAAAGCACCGGCTTTTTGTCCCGCACAAGCTTCTCAAGTCCTACTATCGCAAGAGGTGCAACCGCCACAACATCCATCCACATGACGTCCCAGCTATACGCAGCGACAAAGCCGGAAAGCGCATATGCCGTAGAAAAAACAAATGCCGGCACAAATGTATTATTGTGATATCTGTTATCCTTTCCAAGAAGTACAAAGTGCTCCTTCAAAAAATAGAAAAATGTTGCTCCGCTAAGCGAAATCTTAAAAATGATTAGCAGCTCGATAAACTCAATAATATGGCTCTTTGGAAAAAGCACCACAAGCCAGTTTAACGGACTCGCCAGATAATAGGCAAATACCGATACAAAATCACTGCCAAGCCCGATATTCCATGTATACATGAGGCTCGCACCATTTCTTAGCTTCTCCCATAGTTCATTAAAGAAAGGCAGATACTGGTGATACAAATCCATATGCAAAAGGCAGTAATCGCCAAATGGATATACACCATTTCCTATACAGATGATTATACATATGAAAAACGGAATTAAAAACGCTGTCAAAAGTGGATGCTTTTTAACAAAATTCATCACTTATCCTCCCAGTCAAACAGTCTGTAATATTGCAAAAGCTTATAATCGTTTAGCATATCCGAATCGGCCTGCTTCTTTTTGCTGCCGGTTGCCTTGTCTGATTTATTTGATGCTTTATCTAATGTCTTATCTGCAGTTTTATCCGTGCGTACCGCTGATATAATTGGATACTCCTCCTGCAGCTTTAGCAGAAAGCTCTGATAGTCATTTGTCGGCACACCTGCCGCTTTAAGTACGTTTGCAGCCAGATAATTAACACTCGTGTCTTTTCCTGCAGCCTCATCAATATCATAATTTGCCCAGATAACATACGGCACCTGATAGCGCAGCTTAAGCTCTTCATTTGATAAATTATTATAGTCCAAGCCGTTTGCTGCAAGAACAGAGCTCGCCACAGTATCATTTGGCTGATGATCACCGAAAAATACCACTATAGTTTTCTCATCCACATTTGAGAAATATTCAATGAGGTTCTTTAAATCCTCGTCTGTCATCTTAATCAAAGAAAGATACTGGTCAAGCGCGGAATTATTGAGCTTATCCGCTGTCACAGTATTGTCAAAGCCGTAGTAGGTATCCGTGTATCCACCATGGTTTTGCATAGTGACATTGAATATAAATGCCGGCTGACCATCCGGTTTGTTCTCATAAGTCTCAATAATCCTGTCAAAGGATGTCTCATCACTTATATATTTGCGCACAAACCTCTGATTAGAATAATCCTGCATAAACGAAAGATTGTCAAATCCCAAAAGAGGATAGACCGTATCCCGGTTCCATCCACTGCCATAGTACGGATGCTGTGCATACGTTGCGTAGCCTATGCTTTTTAAATAGCTTGCAAGGGAAGGTGTCGTGCTCTTTATATACTGCTGATAAGGAATACTTCCTACCGGAAGAAAAGCCATCGTATTGCCTGTCAGAAACTCAAACTCAGTATCGGCGGTATTTCCACCGCATACAGACGTATTCAGATATCCTGTTATAGTGTTCTCATTGCCCTTTTCAAGACTGTGTACAAACGGCATATAGTCTGTATTTGTATCAAAATCGCCGAGCACTGACAGGTCTGAAAATGCCTCATCCATCACAACTATAATATTCGGATAATCACTTGAACTATCATCTGTACCGGCATAGCTGTCAAGCAGCTCCTTTGCCTTCTGTCTGCTATACCCGTCAGGCTTATCAACCGCCACAAACTTAAGATCCATCGCAAAGGTCACCGCCATTCCATTCACCTTTGTCATATATGCAGGTGTAAATAGAAACGGATACAGGTAATTGTCCGTCTGGAAATCCTCATCCTGCAGGGCATTCACAAACAGACACAGCGCAAGTATTCCAAGCACAGTCGGAATTAGTCTGAACCTGAATTTCCACTTAATTCGGAAATCAACAAAATGCATAAGCATAATAAGAGCTATAAATATAACTGTAACAACAACTACTCCTGCAGTCGGTGTGAAATCATAATTGGATGCAACACTTGTCGCCGTACCAATTGAAAAAATATCCCATGGAACAAAAGGAGTCGAGCGGAAAAGCATAACATAATGATTAATCAGTCCAAAAACCATGGCCACTATAAAGACTGCACGAAGTGCCCATTTCGCCCTGCCCGTAACAAAATAAAGAATCCAGGCAATCAGCTCAAACAAAATAATATTAAAAAATCCCGCCATAAATCTGACTTCTTCAAAAGGATTATGTTCGTAGAACTCCATAAGATAAAAAGCCGCAATCGGGAAAATCGAGAAAAATATAACATTGAATATAATTTCATATTTTTTATAAATCTTTTTTATCATCATAATGCTCCTGTTTACTATCTGGTATTACAGCCTATATGGCAGATTTTTGGGTACAATTTGGGGCAAATTTTTCTTAAAAGTGCCCTGATTTCTTTAATTTTTTGAAAGATTGTAAGTAAAGAAAAACCCCGCAAACCCTTGATTTTACTGAAAATCTTGGATTTACGGGGTTTTGCAAATAGTGCCGGCAGTGGGACTTGAACCCACACGGGCTTGCGCCCAACAGATTTTGAGTCTGCATCGTCTGCCATTCCGACATGCCGGCGTCTTACGAACAGTCAATATTCTATCACAGTTATTGACTTCATGCAACTAAAATTTGTAATTTCATTATAAATTTCAATGCGATTGTGACTGTTCACGCCTAACAGTGTGACCAGCAACGATTACAGCTCATTTAAAAATGTCAAAACCTTGAAATATGTCTCAGCATACAACCTTATTCTTACCGGTGCATTTTCCGACATAAAGCTGTTTGTCAACAAAATTAATCCATTCCTTGTAATCCTGCCCCACTTTATATTTCCCTGCACCTATGGTCACTGTCATCCTTCCGCTGCCCTTAGATGTCCAGAAGGATTTTGAATTAATCTCCACACGAAGCTCATCGAGAAAATTCTTAGGCACCTCTCCGTCGACACATTTGCCAAGAAGTAAAAACTCTTCTCCTCCCCATCTGCAATAGCTAAGCTCAACACCTCGAGCCTTGTTTACGATAGTACGAGCGAGCATCTTAAGTGCATCATCTCCTACATTATGTCCGAATGAATCGTTAATTTTCTTAAAATCATCAATATCAATCATCGCAAGGAAATATTCACTCTGCTTGTCAGCCTCAAAAAGATTCTTAAGCTTCGCCATCATATAGAAACGATTTGGAAGCTCCGTCAGCGCATCAAACTGTGCCTGCTTTTCCATTGCCCCCTCCTCGGAAGACATAAAATGCAAAAGGCACATCATACATGTTATTATCAAGAAAACTACACCAGAAATCATAGCAATAGAAATACTCTTAATTACAACAGAATCCAACTTATATAAAGGTGTATAAAAGCCATCAAGCATATAAAGAATAATCAGAGCAATAGCATATACACAGCAAAGCAGAATGGCAACATGATTCTTTTTTTTCTTCCTGAGGACCACATAATCCATGGCAAAAAGAAAAAACATTGCATCGATCAAAAAAAGCTGGAAATTACATTGAATTCCGAGACAAACCACCGCAAGTATCATATGAAGCAATATCTCAACAGCCACACTATAAACATATATGCTCAGTTTTTCAGATTTTGTCAGACTGAATGCAAGGAAATAAAAGCATATGCTGATCAGACTGACTCCTGCCATCAAATCTACACCTAATGATGAAAACATAAATAGCATCAGCAGATGGATGACAAGAAATATTTTGTTTACATTAAATAGAAAGCTCTGCTCCTTAGCAGTACTATCATTGCTACTCATTGTCCAATACCTTCATAAAAAATATCTAATATATTACTATAGAATAATAACACATTTTAACAAATATAACAATATATTATTGTGCAAAAGTACTAGACTATTTTGCTACTTTTTTTCTAATTATATATCCAATAAGAATAATAACAGCACTTGTTATGACACTTCCATAAAATGTCATTCCCCTGCACAAAAGCTCCATATTTGCTGCATTACTACCAACAAGCTGTTTAAACCCATCAATCATAATATAATCAGCCACGCCCATAGCACCGGGTATAGGCACACAATTGGAGCCCATCGCCACAAAACACTGTATAACACTCACATCAACTGCCTTATTTACGCCTTCGCCGACTGCCATAAAAATCATAAACGATACCAAAAGCTGTGAAACTCTCTGCATTATATTCCAAAAGAAAATCTCGATGAGAAGCCCGGTCTGACCTGTGATACTGTTTGAACACTCCTGATATTCTTTCATAGTATTTTTAAGCTTTATTCGAAGCCTGTCACCATGCCGTATTATATGTATTTTTTCAAAAAGCCGGATAAGACTATCACAAATTGAGTATAGTATGCTTCCCTTCCTTAGCAGCATATAAAATACAAGAGCCAGAAAAATCAGCACCACAATCCCCAAACATATAAATATCCGCGAAATACCTGAGAAATTTTTCAGCAATGGATACTTAAAAATCATGCATAGTAAGCCAATTGTTAAAAGTGAAAGTGTATACATAACAAGATTAATCAGTAAGGCCACTGTAGCAGCATAGCCCGGTATGCCATCCCTTATCATGAAATACGCACTGGCTGGCTGTCCTCCCGATGCCGATGGTGTAATAGCCGAAAAATACACATCGGCTCCACCATACACAATACCATCAATCGCGCTGGTTTTGTACCCAAAGTGTCTTGCCATGCGTACCAGAGCAAAGCCTTCAAACCAAATAAACCCAAACGTACAAACAAAACTCATAAAAAGCCAGCCTTTATTTGCATTTCTGATAAAACTCATAAGAATTTCAAACGAAAAATGTTTGCTCTGTGAGACAACAGTCCATATGCTCAAGATAGCTATAAAAACTGAAGCTATCGCCCAAAATATCTTTTTTCTGTCCATTAAATCTAATCCCCTTAAAAAAACTGGTAAAGTGAATTATGAAAATACACCATACCAGTTTATTGTAGAGAATATATATAACTTTATCAAGTAAAATATTATTAATATCTTTTTAATGTTTGTTAAATTATTTACTGTTACAATTAACAAATCAATCTAAATACAAATTAACTTCTATGATTCCTCTTCCTCATCATTGTCAGTGTTCATCATATACACACCCCTGCTTGCATCTCCATCGGGATTCTTTCCAAACTCGTAATCATTTCCCGGCAGAATAGCATTTAAGAAAATCCCTGCGATAGCTGCAATTGCCAAAGCTGTCAGTGTAATTGACGTTCCCGCTACAGTAAATGTCAGTCCATTTCCAAAGCCAAGACCACATACAAAAATAACACCTGCAATAATCAGATTTCTTGATTTAGTCAGATCTACCTTGTTTTCAACAACATTTCTAACTCCTATTGCTGAAATCATTCCATAAAGCATAAATGAAACTCCACCAATAATCGCTGATGGCATAGTAGATATTACAGCCGAAAACTTTGGAATAAACGAAAGTGCAATAGCAAAAACAGCCGCAATACGGATAACTCTCGGATCATATACCTTAGACAGCTCAAGCACTCCAGTATTCTCACCATATGTTGTATTAGCTGGTCCTCCGATAGCTCCTGCGAATGCAGTTGCAATTCCATCACCTATAAGTGTCCTATGAAGACCCGGATCAGCAATAAAGTTCTGCTCTACTGTAGCAGAAATAGCAGACATGTCGCCAATGTGCTCCATCATAGTCGCAATAGCGATAGGCGCCATAACAAGAATGGACGTAATATCAAACTTCATGAACTGAAATTTAGGTATTCCGACCCACGCAGATGATGCAATTGATGTAAAATCAAGAATTGCGGAACCATCAGGATTAGTAATTCCAGCAGTATTCATAATAAGAGCCACAACATAGGAAATAATTACTCCCATTAGAATAGGAATGATCTTAAATAAGCCCTTTCCCCATATATTGAAAATAATTATAACTCCAAGTGCAATAATTGCAAGAACCCAGTTTGTTGAAGCATTATTGATAGCTGAGCCGGCAAGTGAAAGACCAATGCATATGATAATAGGTCCTGTCACTACAGGTGGAAGAAAACGCATTACACGCTTAATTCCAACCAGCTTAATGATAAGTGCAAGTACGAAATAAAGCATACCCGCAACAAATATTCCACCACACGCATACGCGGCCTTATCATTGACAGCCATATCTGCATACATACCACTGTCAAGGTTTGCAACAGTATAAAAGCCTCCTAAAAAAGCAAATGACGAACCCAAAAAAGCCGGTACCTTAAACTTTGTACACAGATGAAATATAAGCGTGCCAAAGCCTGCGCAAAATAGGGTAACCGATACAGAAAGACCTCTGGTAAGCGGCTCCCCACAAGCCTTCTGAAAATATCCTGATACAAGAATAGGCACAAGAATTGTTGCGCCGAACATAGCAAACATATGCTGCAAACCAAGAATAAGCATCTTGGCCGTTCCAAGCTGTCTCGCATCACGAATTGGCTCCTGTTTCTTTTGTTCCATAACAACCTCCTTAATAAATTAATGTTTTCGATAAGTAACCGAAAACATTATAGCAGTTTTTAATTATTATTTCATTATTTTTTTATTATTTTTTACAAAAAAAAAGACATCTCATTGGATGTCTTAAATAATTCATATTTAATAAGTATGTACCTTCAAAACTTCATACAAATCCGATTTGTTTTCTCCGTTATTAACCAGATTAAGCCCTCGACCTATTAGTAACAGTCAGCTCCACATGTTG
>OLIS01001947.1_pt1 | contig 14055 bp, 12 predicted proteins | sample 1601351 | NCBI WGS metagenome assembly OLIS01 (sample SAMEA2452122, study PRJEB22498) | human gut metagenome | biome: human feces; feature: human gut; material: feces | place: Australia | collected 2012
AGCTAAGATTTGCGCACTGGAAGGTGGATCGGCTGCAATGCTTACCTCTTCAGGACAGGCAGCTACTTTCTTTGCAATCTTCAACATCTGTGGTGTAGGAGATCATGTGGTAGCTTCTTCTACCATTTATGGAGGCAGTTATAATCTGTTGGCAGTTACAATGAAGCGTATGGGAATTGAGACTACATTTATTGATCCGGATTGTTCAGATGAAGAACTGGAAGCAGCATTCCAGCCCAATACCAAAGCGGTATTCGGTGAGACAATAGCCAATCCTGCACTGGTAGTATTTGATATCGAGAGATTTGCCAAGGCAGCACATGCTCATGGAGTACCGCTTATCGTAGATAATACATTTGCAACACCTATTAATTGCCGGCCTTTTGAGTGGGGAGCAGATATTGTGACTCATTCAACAACGAAATACATGGATGGACATGATGCGTCTCTGGGTGGATGTATTGTAGATTCCGGTAAGTTTGACTGGTTTGCCCATGCAGATAAGTTCCCGGGACTGACAACTCCTGATGAATCCTATCATGGTGTAACCTATGCAGAGAAATTTGGTCTGGGTGGAGCTTTTATCACCAAAGCGACAGCGCAGCTTATGAGAGATCTGGGTGCAATACAGTCTCCTATGAATGCGTATTTCCTGAATCTGGGACTGGAGTCCTTGCATGTGCGTATGCCCAGACACTGTGAAAATGCACAGAAAGTAGCAGAATTCCTGCAGGCAAATGAGAATGTATCCTGGGTAAATTATCCGGGACTTCCAGGCAATAAATACTATGAAAGGGCAAAGAAGTACATGCCGGATGGCACCTGTGGTGTTGTATCTTTTGGTGTAAAAGGTGGAAGAAGCGCAGCAGAGAAGTTCATGGCACATTTAAAAGTAGCCATGATTGCAACTCATGTGGCAGACGCACATACCTGTGTTCTGCACCCTGCATCAGCAACGCATAGGCAGATGAATGATGAAGAGCTGGTAGCAGCGGGTGTAAGCCCTGATCTTGTAAGATTATCTGTTGGTATTGAGAATGTAAATGACATTATTGCAGATTTAAAACAGGCGCTGGAAGCAGCTAAAACAGAATAGAAAATTTATAACAGGAGCAGAAAAAGGGTTACTTTTTCTGCTCCTGTTAAGTTTTTGCCCATATTTGTCGAGATATAAGGTAAGACGATTAAGTACCACATGGAAGAAAGGTTTAGGTTAACAGGATGAATATTACTTTGGATGCAAAATTATCTTCATCTCCTGTAGCCGATACCGACAGAACAACTACATATAAGACGACTGCTGACTCCCTTCAGGTCGGGAACAGCGGATATTCATTAGACATTACAGATAATAAAGTTATGGATGACAAGGCGTATCAGGGTCACGGATTGACCGCACAGGATATTATGTCGAAGGCCGGGAACACAAATGTTAAGGCCCAAAAAGACTTTATGATTGTGATGTCTAATTCTGTTTCCGGGGAAGACTTGGAGAAAATGCAGGAAGAAGGCTTTCAGCCGGGAAGTACAGATGTAGAGACATATGTCAGTATTGTAGACAGGATCAAAGTAACGCTTGCAAAAGCGGGAGTGGAAATAGCAGGATATAATGACGATTTAGATACAGCAACTGTGGAAGAGATTACAGGCAGCCGCATTGATGCCAATGAACTGGTGGACAAGATGCAACAGGCGGATATTCCTGTTACAGAAGACAATATCACAGCGCTTGTAAAGACTATTGCACAGGGTATGGAGATAGGAGAGCTGTCAGAAGACGCTTTAAAATATCTGTTGCTCAATCAGAAGGCTCCTACGGTAGATAATGTATATGTAGCCCAGTTCTCCAGCACGGATTCTCTCCAGCAGGCAAAGGGCTATTACAGTGATTATGTACAGGGGTACTATGCGAAGAAGGCAGATACAATTAATTGGGATGCATTGCAGAGTGGAATTGATTCTGTAATCCGACAATCTGGACTGGAGAACAACGAAGATGTTCAGAAAAATGCCAGATGGCTGGTAGAATCAGGTATTGAACTGACACCACAGAATCTTTCTTATCTGTCAGATTTAAGTCAGTTGCAGCTTCCAATGGATGCACAACAGCTCCTGGATATGACAGTGACGGCTATGAGCAATGGCAAACAGCCGGGAAAAGCATTGATGACAGGGGAACAGCCTGTCTGGCAGCAGGCAAAAGAGCTTGTAGAGCAGGCTGATTCCATCAGTGATGAAGCAATTCACGACACCGTAGAAGCCGGGGAAACACTGAATTTCAAAAATTTAAGTGCTGCGCAGAAAGAAATTGATGCCAGAGAGGGTAGTGAGGCAGCTGCTGTAAATACTGAGGAGGTCTCTTTGCGGGAGATAGAAGCCAGACGCCAGATGGAAGAGATCCGACTGGTCATGACGCAGGAAGCCAACAGACAGTTATTAAAGAGTGGTTATCAGATAGATACAACAGAGCTGTCACAGCTTGTAGAGGCATTAAAAGCCACAGAAGCCAATATAAAAGCATCCCTGTTCCAGGGTGAGACAGAGCAGATCAATGAGCAGAGAGCAGCGTGGTATGAGGATACGCTTACACTGACAAAAGAGCTTGCAGCTATGCCGGCAGCCCTGTCAGGTAAGATATCTGCAAGTAAGACTCCCTTTACACTGGAAACACTTCATCAGGAAGGAAGTATATTACAAAGTAAATATGACAAAGCAGGAGAATCCTATGAAGCTTTGATGACAGCACCACGTAAGGATATGGGTGACAGTATTCAGAAAGCGTTCCGCAATGTAGATGATATTCTGCAAGATCTGGGACTTGAGACAAATGACAGTAATCGAAGAGCTGTGAGAATCCTTGGATATAATAACATGGAGATCGCACAGGATAGCATACAGTCTGTAAAAGAAGCAGACATGCAGGTAACGGGTGTGATTCGTCGAATGACTCCTGCTACTACGTTACAGATGATCAGAGAGCAGATCAATCCATTGGATATGAATCTGGATGAACTGGAAGAATATCTGAATGAACAGGATAAGGACACAGGGTCAGATGCGGAGAAATTCTCTACCTATCTGCATAAGCTCGATCAGAGCCATGCAATTACAGAGGATGAAAGAGAAGCATATATTGGTATCTACCGTCTTTTCCGCCAGATAGAGAAAACAGATGGTGCGGCAATCGGAAGTGTAGTCGCTTCTGGGGCAGAAATGAATTTCAAGAATATGCTTTCAGCAGTGCGTACAAGCCGTCATAAAAATATGGATATATCCATAGATGATGGATTCGGTGGATTGGAGAAACTGATTGCCAAAGGGCAGGCAATTGACGAACAGATCATGGCAGGCTATCAGGACAGCCCATCCCAGGAGTATCAGCATCAGATGCAGTATTATGCTGCATTGTCCGGGGAAATCAAAGATGAACTGGTTCAGAAAACAGATGTAGATACATTGAAGGAAATGGACATTCAAGCCGATACTACAATAGAGCAGTTTGCACAGGAACTGAAACAGGCGTCTGAAGTAGACCAGTCGTCCAGACAGGATATGGAACAGGAGAGAGTACATAATTTCCGGGATTCCATGCAGTCTGCACAACAGGTTGAGGATAGTGTTATCCAGTCATTGATTGATTATGAACAGCCTGTCAGTGTGAACAATATCCAGGCAGCAGAATTATTACTTATGGAGAGAGGTTCCCTCTATAAGCAGATATTTGGAAGAAGCGGTGCTGCCAGCGTAGAAAATGACACGAGTGTCAATGATGCTTTTGATTCTGTCGGAGATATAGAACATGATACTCTATGGCAGAAGGCAGAGGATGCAGCCAATAACCTGACAGATAAGAGCAGTGCAGTCAGTGCATATCAGGAGCTGATTGGAGAAGCAGTCAGTGCAGTTGAAAATATGGTTCATACCTCTGACAATATCATTGATGTGAAAGCTGCACAGATGTTGTATAAGGGCTTGTCTCTTGCAGGCAATCTTGCCAGGGAAGAAAATTATGAGCTTCCTGTTAATATCAAGGGTGAGCTGACATCCATTAACCTGAAAATATATCATAACAGCAGTCAGATGGGTAAAGTCACTGTTACGATGGATACAGATACACTTGGCAAAGTGGCAGCGGATTTTGATATCAGTGAAGAGAAGATTTCAGGTATGATCGCCTATGATAAGAAAACATCCGGACAGGATATAAAAATATTACAGGACAATCTTCAAGGACAATTCTCCAAAGCACAGCAGGAGAGTGGTCAGAACAAAAAGATATCCATTAGTCTGGCTGAAACAAAGACACTTGATCTGAACAGATTCGGACAGGATAGGGACGTAGAAGAGTCTGAAAAATTATCTACCAGGGAATTGTATCAGACAGCAAAAGCCTTTATTACAGCTTTAAAGAGTCTGGATCAGCAGTACGAAGCCTGACAGAATAACATTGCATAAAAGATAGGAGAGAAAGAACATGAGAATTAATTACAATATATCATCCATCATTGCAAGAAATTGCCTGAACAACAATGATACCCGTTTATCAGACTCTATCAAGAGATTATCAAGCGGCTACAAGATCAACAGTGCGGCAGATGATGCAGCAGGTCTGGCTATCTCCTTGAAGATGAGTGCACAGCTCCGATGCCTGAAACAGGCAAATAATAATGCCAATGATGGTGTATCTGTTGTAAATACAGCAGATGGTGCAATGACAGAGATGCATGAAATTCTACAGAGAATGAACGAACTGGCAATTCAGGCAGCCAATGGTACCAATGCGGATTCTGACCGTGAACAGATCCAGCTGGAGATTGACCAGCTGGTACAGGAGTTGGACAGAATTGCAGAAACAACACAGTTTAATGCACAGAATCTGCTGGATGGCAGTTTTGCCTATAAAGGATATACCAATACAGAGAATGTAAAAGTAATGTCCTATAGTGATGGCGTAACAAGTGGTACTTATATGATCAAGGGACTGGAATATTATCATGATGAAGATACCATTAAAGACTTTGATGCCTATATTAAACAGGATGCAAATGGTGAAGTAACACACGAAGACAGATATTCTGCAACAAGCGCAGATAAGGTACGCAATGCACTTGTAACGACAACAACGATCAATTCAGGTCTGAAGGCATTTCCGGATGGTTCCAGAGTTATTCTTGAAGATGAGAATATTGTAATCAAGGGTGAGAATGATTTCGAAGTGAAGCTTACCCTGAACAATCGCACCGCAGTGAAAGGCAGTGGTGTAACCACTACAAGTACAGTGAAATATTTCTCTACAGACAGCTTTAGAAATGTAACAGTACAGAGTCCTGACGGTACTGTAAAATACAATATCAGCGAAGTAAATTTTGTAAAGGAAACAGACAAGAACGGCAAACAGCTTCAAAACACGACAACCACGATCAATTCCGGTGCAACACAGAATCCATACAGTGGCTTGTCAGAGGACTTTGCGAATGCCTTTACAGATGAATTCGGCAATAAGGCGATTAAAGTCACGGACTGCAAGTTTGATAAGGCAACCGGTGAATTCATAGTCACAGCTGCAGCAACCGATGATCTGAAGACGACAAAGGAGAAGAAATTTAAGGTAGTCATAGAGAATCCGAATGGCTGGGACGAAACCAAGAGTGGCAAGTATGTGGATACACTGCCTACGACAGTTCAGGCTAATTATCTGAACAACTATCTGTATACGCACACAGATACGACAAGAACTACCTATACAGTAGGCAATACTGCTGATGATTCTAACAGCATTCTTCTGGATCTTACCGGAAAAGGCGCAATGCGTCTTCAGGTAGGAGCCAACGAAGGACAGGTGATCCAGGTAGAAATTCCGGCTCTGCAGGCGTTGTATCTGGGGGTAAAGGATCTGGATATTACAACGGAGGATAAGGCAACAGCGGCAATTGATATCGTAGGAGATGCAATCAACCAGTTGTCCGGTATCCGTGCCAAGATAGGTGCCTATGCGAACCGAATCGAACACACAATTACGAATCTTGACAACACAGAAGAGAATATGACAGCTGCTTATTCCCGTATTATGGATGTGGACATGGCAACAGAAATGACAGAGTATTCTACAGTACAGGTACTGGTGCAGTCTTCTACTGCCATGCTTGCACAGGCAAATGAAAGACCACAGTCCGTATTACAGCTGTTGCAGTAAAAATTGGGGATTTGTGTGTGTCTGTGCATACTTGACATAAATTCAATATGCGCAAATAACATGCACAGAAATGAGGATTAGTATGACAACAGAGAAAAAGCAGATGTTCACAAGAAGGATTACACAGGCGAACAAAACACAGCTGACAGTAATTGTTTACGAAATGCTGTCAGCATATCTGGAAGATGCCAGGGCAGCACATGATGCCGGACAAACAGAAGAGCTTGTCCAGAATATAGATCTTGCCAGAGCATGTATCGGGCAGCTGCGCAGCAGCCTTGACTTCCAGTATGAACTGGCGGGCAACCTGTTCTCACTGTACTGTTATGCAGACAGAGAGCTGGCACGGGATATGTTCAGCCTGAAAGTAGACAATCTGGATACGATTGAGATGATCTTTACAAAGCTTAGAGATGCCTATCAGCAGATCAGTAGTCAGGATCAGTCCGGTCCATTGATGGAGAATATCCAGTCTGTGTATGCAGGACTTACCTATGGCAGAACAGATCTCAATGAAAGTCTTGTTAATTATGATGCAAAGAGAGGCTTCCTCGTATAGAGGGAGCTTTTTCTATTTGTTCCTCTTCTAAAAACAATTCCATCCGTTGTGCCTGATTCAACAGGAAACGATATCTCTTTAAAGCGGAATTCACCTCATAAATATAGCAGTCAATCAGATCAGGGTCTGTTGCGTAATCAAATCCACAATAGGCAACCTCCAATGCATGCTGTGTCTTGGCAATATCAGCAAGAAGCTTATCCCTTGCAGAAGGTATTTCAGGATTGGCAGGAGCCGGAGGATAATTATTCAGGATACTTTTCAGACTAAAGTAGGTTTTCATGAACATCTACATCCTTTCAGTGAAGTTATTATAGTATAGGCATCATCATTCTAATCTATGCAAAATACTGGAAATTAGTACGAGTTTTTACATTTGAAACGAGTTTTTACATTTCGGGTAGACAAAAAATTGTTGTCTGTTATAATCGAACCCTGTCAGGAAGACCGGTCAAAGAATCTGACGGGAAGGTATGAAATCAAAATGGAACTATTAATTGGAATACTGATTGTAGCGGCATTCATGGATATGTGGCACTATAAAATTCCAAACTGGTGCATTGCACCGGGAATGGCAGCCGGACTGTTTCTTAGCTGGCAGCAGGGTGCAGAAGTATTGCTTGTAGTTCTGGTACAGACAGCACTGATCTTTGCAGTGTTCTATCCCTTTTATCTCATGGGAGGAATCGGTGCAGGAGATGTGAAGCTCTTTATGCTGCTTGGCTGTTATCTTGAGCAGCATAAGCTTATGGTCTGTATTGGCATAGCAATGATGTTGGCAGGAGCTGCTGCACTGGTAAGGATTATCTGCTCAAAAGAATGCAGACAGCATGTAAAAGAAGTGTTGTGTTATGTTTATAAAATGTTACGGACGGGTGCCATGACTGATGATATGCCTCTTAAATCCAGGGCTGCAGTAATCCGTCTGGCAGTACCCGTTCTATGCAGCACATTGCTTTGTATGGGAGGTGTGTTGTAATGCGGGAGAAGCTGCTTGCAGTATGTGATAAAGATGAGAGATATCTACAGGGAATGCAGGAGTATTTTCAACGAAAGGGGACAGCAGATTTTCAGATTGTGACTTTTACAGCCCTGGAACAGGTCATCAGTTATAGTCAGAATAAACCGATAGAAATCCTCCTGATCGGAGAGAATGCTTATGCTGAGGAAGCCGAAAATGTACGGGCAGGTAAAATCTATCTTTTGTCAGAAAATGGTCACAATGTAAATGCAGAATATCCGGTCATAACCAAATTTCAATCCATGGCAGGAATCTTTGCACAGATCATGGAAGAATATGCGCAGGATATTTCCTGTAGTGGTGCAAGTGTACGTAACAGAAAAAGAACGAAGCTGGTCAGCTTCTATTCTCCAGACCGGGCAGATGCACAGACAGCAACAGCTCTGGCAGCGGGACAAATGCTATCCAATGCAGGAAGTAAGACATTATATCTGAATCTGAGAGCCTTTGCCGGCTTTGAAGAATTATTGCATACAGAATTTGAAGCAGATGTGACGGATTATTTCTACTTTGTGCTGCAATATGCAGATAAGGCACTGTACAAGCTGGAAAGCATGAGAAAGACGCTGGGTGAATTACATTATCTTCCGCCGGCTCTGGATTATGCGGATCTGCTGCAGATTACAGAACAGCAATGGGAGCAGGCGATTGATGTATTGTTGGATAGTGGGCATTATGAAGTGATTCTGCTGGATCTGTCTGAAATCTGCCAGGGATTTTATTCCTTGTTGGCAAGAAGTGACAAGATTGTTTTTCTACAGGGAGATTCCAGACAGTCACAGGCAATGAAAATGCAGTATCAGAAATTATTGGAAGCAAGAGGAGCAGTTAAAATAACAGACAAGACATGCTATAGCACTTTGCCGGAGAATTGGGAGAAGGAATGCTGCAATTATGAACGGCTGGCTGCGACCAGGATGGGGGAACTTATGAAACGTGAATTATGGGATATCAGGGACAGGGGAGCAGTCAATGGAGAGATATGAGCAGTGCAGACAGACTGTAGAAGAAGGATTGCGGCAGAAGATTGACCTGTCCAGGGAAGTATCTGATGAAGAAGTCAGGGAAATGATTGATGAGATGGTCATTCACTGTTCCAGACAGTATGCTCTTTCCCTAAAGGACAGACAGCAGCTGGGGCGTGAGATCTTTGATGCCATCAGACGTATGGATATTCTACAGGAGCTTGTGGAAGAGGAAGAAGTGACCGAGATCATGATCAACGGTACGCAGGGAATTTTCATAGAACGGAAAGGCAGACTCTTCCAGTGGGATAAGAACTTTGCATCAAAAGAGAAGCTGGAAGATGTCATACAGCAGATTGTTGCAAAATGCAACAGGGCAGTGAATGAGGCGTCTCCTATCGTAGATGCAAGACTGGAAAATGGAGCCCGCGTGAATATCGTATTGGCGCCGGTAGCTTTGAATGGACCAATCGTAACCATACGAAGGTTTCCGTCCCATCCAATCGGTATGACGGATCTGCTTGCATATGGCTCTCTTACGAATGAGGCCGCCCGGGATCTGGAGAAATGGGTCAAGGCTGGCTACAACATTATAATCAGTGGTGGGACAGGCTCTGGTAAAACGACATTTTTAAATGCCCTTTCCCAGTATATTCCATCCACAGACAGAGTGATAACCATAGAAGATTCAGCAGAATTACAGCTTCAGGGAATCCCCAATCTGGTGAGACTGGAGACAAGAGACAGTAAAGGAGAAGGTACAATGGCAATTACTATAAGAGATCTGATCAGAAGCTCACTGCGTATGCGTCCTGACAGGATCATCGTAGGAGAGGTCAGAGGCAGCGAGGCAATTGATATGCTGCAGGCACTTAACACCGGACACGATGGCTCTCTTAGCACCGGTCATGCCAATTCTGCAACAGATATGCTCATGCGTCTGGAGACGATGGTGCTTATGGGAATGGAGCTCCCGTTAAGTGCCGTGAGAAGACAGATAGCATCAGGAGTGGACATTATCGTGCAGCTTGGAAGACTTCGTGACAAATCCCGTAAGGTTCTGGAAATAGTGGAGATCACAGGCTATGAGGATCTTGAGATCGTGACCAGACCATTGTATCAGTTTCAGGAGACGGGGACAGATGAGGCGGGACACGTTATGGGACAGCTGCAGATGTGTAATCCTCTGATGCATACAGATAAGCTTTTGGCAGCCGGATTATAGTTACGGTTATTTTATTTTTTGACTTTAATACTAACAGAAATTATGAGATTAACAATAAATAATAAACTAACAAAAAATATTTTTGTAACAAAAGAAAAAAGCGGACAGGGAACAGAAATCAATTATGAAGAGTATTTCTTTTCCACAAGAGAACTGATAATCAACGTATTGCTGGGTATAGCAGGAATTGCGGTAATCAGTTGGATGTTTTTTGACAGCATGGTTGCATTTATCCTGTTATTGCCTGCTGTATATCTTTTCCTGGTAAAAAGACGGGATAAGCTGTGCAGGAACAGAAAGCAGAAGCTGGAAAAGGAGTTCCGAGATGTTATTTTATCAGTATCTGCAAATCTTGGGGCAGGGTATTCTGTAGAAAATGCGTTTAGGGAATCCTATCAGGATATCAGTATGCTGTATGGAGAGAACAGCCTTATGGCCGGAGAATTGTATCTGATGATGCGGAGACTTCGCAATAACGACCAGCTGGAAGATATTCTGCTGAGTCTTGGCATACGCAGTGATGTGAAAGATATCCGGGATTTTGCAGAGATATTCCGGATTGCGAAACGTAACGGAGGCAGCCTGTCAGGCATGATCAGTAATACCGCCAGAATGATCGAAGGGAAAAGCGAGGTACGCAGAGAAATTGATACGATTATGAGTGAGAAGAAGCTGGAACAGAGGATTATGCAGCTGATGCCCTTTGGCATGATGTTGTATGTATCCCTTACTTCACCGGGGTTCTTCAACAGTCTGTATCACAACCTGACAGGAGTATTGCTGATGGGTGTCTGCCTGATTCTGTACGTGGTGGCTTGTCTGATGGCTGAGAAAATATTAAAGATAGAGGTATAGGCAAAGGAATGGGAGAAAAGATAGCACAGAAACTGTATCAATGGCTGGAACAGCTGCCCCATAAACCGGACTGGCTTCTCTATAACGGTAACGTGCGGGAAGATATTCTTGCGCTGGAGCCGACAGCGGATGTGACACGCAGGCAGAGACAATATGTCATAGAGAAACTGTCCTTGTGCTGCCTGATTATGTATTTCTATCCCTTGTTGTGTGGATAAAAGGCAACCAGGACACACAGATTGTGGATAACCGTTTATACAGAGAAGATTATGATGGAAGCAGTCAGAGTCTGAAACTGACAGCAGATAATGGAGAGACAAAAGCACAGTTTGATCTGGAGCTGATGCCAAGGGAACTGTCCGAACAGGAGATGAACAGATTATATGAAGAGTTTATTCCCCGATTGGAAGAGCAGATTCTGGGACTAAATGAAACGCTGGACCGTATTGAATATGATATGAAACTGATAACCTCGATGGATGGATATCCTTTTCAGGTAGAGTGGACAGTGCCGGATCAGTATATGGATATGAAGGGAAAGCTATTACAGGAAGAAATGGTGCAGCCAGTGGTAGAGGAGCTTGGTGCGAGGATCAGTTATGGTTCTTTTGTTATGAACTATACCCTTGCCTGTTGTATCTATCAGAGGGCAGAGCCTTTTACCCTGAAGGAGAAGATAGCAGCACAACTGTTGAGTCTGGAAGAGGCAGACCGTAAGAAAGAATATATTACGCTTCCAACGGATTATGGTGATACAGAACTAAAATGGAGCGGGACAAAAAACCATACAGGGTTGTTGATTCTCTTTCTGACGCCTGTATTGACGGTTATGATCTATATGATGAAAGACAAGGATCTGCATAAAGAAGTGGAGCGCCGGGGTGAACAGATGCAGGAAGATTATGCTGATATTGTCAGCAAGATATCGTTGCTGATCAGTGCCGGAATGACCGTTCAGGGAGCGTGGGGCAGAGTAGCAGGAGATTACCGCAGAGAACGGGAACAGACAGGAAGGAAGCGATATGCCTATGAAGAGATGCTTCTGGCGATACATGGGATAGAGAATGGAACTTCAGCCAGAAATGCATTAGAGCAATTTGGGCGCAGATGCAGACTGCCCGGTTATACGAGACTGGCAGCGTTACTGGCACAGAACCTGTCAAAGGGCAGTGCAAATCTGACATCTATGTTACAGGCAGAGGCAGCGGATGCCTTTGAAGAACGGAAACACACAGCCAGGAAGCTGGGAGAAAAGGCGGGAACGAAAATGTTGGTTCCTATGATGATGTTATTGGGTATTGTCATGGTAATTATCACAGTACCTGCACTGACATCTTATTAAAAATAAAAGAATGGAGAATAAGAAAATGAGAAATTTAAGAACATTTATGAAGGAAGAAGACGGAATGGGAACAGTGGAGGTTATTCTGATCATTGTAGTTTTGATCAGTCTGGTTGCCTTATTTAAGAAGGACATTACAAGTATTGTGACAGACATTATGAAGAAGATCAAATCCAATGCGAACAGTATCTAAGCCTAAGGGCTATCTGACGGTATATCTGTCGCTTGTGTTTGCAATTGTGCTCTCTCTGCTGCTTACACTTATTGAGGGGGCAGCAGTAGGAGCCACAAGACTGCAGGCGGAGCTGGCAGCAGATCTTGGATTGGATTCTGTGTTTGCAGAATATCACAGGGATTTAATGAAGCAGTATGGTGTATTTTACATAGATGATTCCTATGGCAATGAAAAAGGCGGCATCAGCAGAGTAGAACAGCATCTGGAGAGTTATCTGCGATATAACTGTAATCCCAATACGGATGGAAAGCTTCCTGTCGGACATAGTCTGATCAGGCTTACCAATCCGTATCTGGAGATTGAACAGGCTGCTTTTGCAACAGATGGATACGGACAGGTTTGGAAGGCACAGGCGATTGAGTGCATGAAAGAAAAATATGGGATCAGTTATATCAATGATATCAGGAATTATCTGAATATCATTGAAGCCAATGGTCTGGTCAATAGAGATATCATGTCGGAAATTGATCAGAAGAAGCAGGAATTCGAGAGAGAATTAGAGCAGGAAGAGATAACGGAAACAGATGTCAGTACAGATGGAGGCTATTCTTATGGGCAGGTTAACGGCTTGCTTAGTGTATTGCATAGAATTGGCGTAACACAGCTGATTGCAGAGGACATGTCCAGTCAGCAGATTCAGGCAGGGCAATATATCAGCGCCAGGGCAAAAGCCGGAAATATGAATCAGGGCTGTGGACTGACTGAAGGTATAGAGACTCCTGATGGAATAGATGATGAACTGTTCTATGGCCAGTATCTGCTAGATCGATATGGTAATTACACCAATCAGAAAGAACAGAGCCTTTTGAAATACCAGGTAGAGTATATCCTGTATGGAAGTGACAGTGATGCGGTAAATCTGCAGTCTATGGTCAGAAGATTGCTGGCAATGAGAGCAGTGTCCAATTTTATTTATCTGAATGCGACAGACCATGCCAAAAAAGATGAGGTTAAGATAATTTGTGAAATACTTTGTACATTGCTTCTGGTGCCGGAGGTCAGCGATGTATTGACCTATGTTGTCTTAGGCGTATGGTCATATATTGAAGCAGTAGCAGATGTGAAAGGGCTTTTGCAGGGATACCGTATTCCTTTGTTAAAGGACAGGGGGCAGTGGAGTACTAATCTATGGGATATGTTAAAAGATACTGTGTCAGTGGAATCCATATCGCCCAATACCACCAATGCAGGCCTTTCCTATGAAGACCATCTGAGAGTATTTCTGATGCTTATGAACAGACAGGATAAGGTCATGCGAAGCCTTGACATTGTGGAAATGGATATCAGGCAGACCCCGGGAAATGAGCATTTCAGAATTGACCAGTGCATTTCTTATCTGAAGGTAGGCTTCGGATTCTCTGATGCAGGTAAAAGAGAGTACGTATTTGACCGTGCCATGGGGTATCAATAAAGGAAAGGAGCAGACAGATATTTTCTTACAGGAATTAAGTATGAATCAAATCAATAATAAGAAAGGAAGAACAAAGAATTTCCGGACGAAGTACAGACAAACGCTTTTGGCATATGTAACAGTTCTCTGCAAGAAGATATCTGTCTGCGTCCTTTCCGGATATAAACGTAAGGCAGCAAAAGGTAGTATGACAGTAGAGGCTGCATTTGTACTTCCCTTTTGCCTGTATGCCATGGTAAACCTTATGTC
>OLIS01001957.1_pt1 | contig 14015 bp, 9 predicted proteins | sample 1601351 | NCBI WGS metagenome assembly OLIS01 (sample SAMEA2452122, study PRJEB22498) | human gut metagenome | biome: human feces; feature: human gut; material: feces | place: Australia | collected 2012
GATACTCTTCTAATATATAGAGTTCTTCCAGCCAGTACACCATCCCGCCTGCTTCCTGCGAAAAGGTCTTGGCGATCAGTCCATAGCCTGCAATCTTGCCTTCCCATTCCAGGATAAACAGTTCCGCATAGGTATCACTTTTCAGACATTCTTCAAATGTTTTTTCCAGATAAGAATCCGGAACCGGATGATCCACTGCTGGCATCCGGTAAAAATCATGCGCCATTTTTATGTAGATTTCTTTGTCTTCTGCTTTTCGTAGGAGATCGGCTTAATAAAGCAGTTCTGACCATGCTGTTCGTACACCAATAGCTTAAACATGATCCGAGTTTCTGCTGCCGGTTTTCTTCCTCTCGGAGAACACACCTGATACAGTTTTCTGTAATCCAATTCCTCAAGCTGGGCGTTGGCTACATACACCGGTTCATGTTCATCTATTAAAATGATTTCGCTTATTGGAAGGGTTAGCTGTTGATGTATGCCGCCCTTTCCTGTATACTGTTTCTGTTGTATCTGGTTCATTGCAGTTTCAGCTTACAACAAAAAATGAGATAGGCAACCCCTTTCGGGGAAGTCTATCTCATTTTTTTGTTGGGGCTATTTGCAACAGCCCCATAGCCTCCTATCAAGTGGTTCAAACAACTGATTTGATTACATTATTTCCGGCAGTTAGATCAAAATTTACAAGATTTAGCAGATTAATGGTAAAATTGTATTTGTAGAATACGTCTAGTGCTATATGATGCATATTTAAGAAGCTAAAAGATTTGAAACTAGGAGGAGTTTAGATATGGAATACCGAGTCGGTAATTGTTTTGTATCCAGAACACCACTGTTGTCAATAGAGGATTACGGTTGTGTTTTTAATGAGGATGATTCTCAGCACATGGCTAGTAATTTGTTAAATAAGTTTAGAGATCCTTTTCTTCTTGAGACGTTAGCGGTTACTAGTTACGAACTTTATGAAGAGCTTCTGAAGGTGAAAAATATGGAATCTCACCATTATTCAGAGCATTTTTTGTCGACATTAATTAAATATTATATACGACTTACTACGCGCCCTACACCATATGGTCTTTTTGCAGGAGTTTCGCTTGGGAACTTCGGTGATAAGACAGATATGTGCATTACGGATGCAGCTTGTCATAAAAAAAATGCACGAGTGGATATGGAGTGGTTGTATTCAGTTGTCAAGAAAATAGAATCTAACACAGAAATAAGGAAAAAATTGTTAGTAAAATCAAACAATTATACATTTGTATCTGGAAACCGATTGGAAAAACCTACAAGGACATTTCTGCAAATCAATGGAGTGAGCAATGAGATTGGAACGTCAATTCGTTACACAAAACAAGTCCAAACGGTACTTGAATACGCTAATGATCTTGTCTCTTATCCTGACCTACTTGCACTAATAGAGAAAAACAACCCGACAGTTCCGACAGAAATTCTTGAGCTTTTTTTGACACAGCTTTTGGATAATGAATTCTTGATTACAGAACTCAGGCCTCCATTATTTAATGTGGATCCATTAACATATGTGATAAATATATTGAGCAAAATTAAGGATTGTGAAGAAGTTGAAGATTGTTTAAATAGTTTGGTTATAATAAAAGAAAAAATCAATTCTTATAACCACACCTCAATTGGCGAGGGGCTTACATTGTTCGATGAAATAATTAATATAATGAAGCCCCTTCACGAATCGTCAAATTATCTTCAGGTTGATATGAAGGTGTTAACAAACAATAATGAATTAGACATATCAATAAAAAAAGAACTTGAAGATTTTATGAATGCTATTCTTAGCATTACTCCAAAAAATGATTTTTCGGATGAATATATTTCATATGTCGATTCTTTTCTTGAAAAGTATGGAGTGGATGCTCAAGTTCCGATCCTTGAACTTCTGGATGCAAATAGTGGACTGGGAACGCCGGTGTATTATCAGCATGATACTGCAATATATAATACGGTAAAACACCCAAAGTCAATTCAAGAAAGACGATTGGAAGAAATTGTAAAAAGGAAGTCTATTGATGCAATAAAATGTAATATGCATACAATTGAATTAACCGATGAGGACATAAAATATATTTCAAGTGGTCGCGCCGGAGAAATAAAGAAATTGCAGGAATATGGAAAACAAGTTCTTCCTTCTTTTGAACTATTTGTATTAGTACATTCATATGTTCCAAAAGAAAAAAAGGAAAAACATTTTCTTAGTATTGCACCAGCGGTTGCATCGTCTGGTGTCGGAAGAAGTTTCGGACGGTTCCGGTATATGTTTTCATCGTCAGAAACAGAATGCCTGAACAAACAGTTTGATGATATAAAAAAATCGTTCCCTGAGGATATAATGGTTGAGATTGCCGAAATTCCAGAAAAAGGCCGTCTCAGTAACATTGCAATGAATATATCGGATTGCAATTACCAGCTTATGCTTTCATCAAATAGTTGTGAAAACAAGTCAATTATCAATATTAACGATTTATATGTTGCGGTTGAAAAAAGATCTCGAAAACTTATTATTCGTTCGAAACAATTAAACAAAAATGTTATTCTTACATCGACGAACATGCTAAACCCAGTGTTGGCGAGTAATGCCGTTCGATTTTTAAAAGAAATCTCTGGAAAATATGCTTATGATCCAACAATGACTCTTCTCCATATAATAAATCAAAAAGGTGAATATAACCCGCGGATTACATATAAGCATATTATTATAAAACCAGAAACGTGGACGATTTCAACAAAAATATTAAACTTGGATTCTTTCAGTGAAAATCATTTCTATTTCAAGTTTGATGAATTCAAAAAGAAATGGGATTTACCTAGATATGTTTTTTTAACGCAACACGATAACAGGCTTCTGTTAGATCTCAGTAATCAGAATCATCAACGTGAAATTTTTTATGCAATGAGAAAGAATCCAGACGTTCCTATTATATTATCTGAAAAGACATGCGAAGATACTGAATATGTGGCTCTGGATACTACGGGAAAAAACTATGTAACCGAAGTGGTTGTGCCATTTACTTTTAACCAGCAGCCTAAAGAAAAAACAGCTAAACAAATTAGGCCTACTATCAAGTCTGACGTTAGACTTAATGCGATGAATATTCATCAAAAAGAATTGGTGTTATTTCCGTATGAAAAAAACTGGTTGTATTTCAAACTCTACGGTTATGAGAAACGTAAGAGCGAGTTATTTGCACTATTGTATGAGAAATTGGAATATTATGTGCAGCAGGGCTTGATAAATAAATACTTTTTTATTAGATACGCAGACCCAAAATCACATCTAAGGATTCGTATGCAAGTTAAAGAAAAGAGATATTTTCAGGTAGTATTTGAGAATTTTATAGAAGAGGCGAAAAGATATCGTACAGACGGAATGATATCGTCAGTTGTATTAGATACCTATCAACGTGAAGTTGAACGCTATGGAGGAAGCACATTAATTAATAATGCTGAGGAATACTTTTTTTATGATAGTCACTTCGTCTTGAAATTTCTCTCAGAGTACATGATTCAGGAAAATGACAGGTGCTGTGTCGGCATCTCCGTTATTGTTATGTCGTTATACACGTTCGGTCTTTCGATGGAAGAAATTGAGATTTTTCTAGATAATCGTAGCAATCAGCATGACTTCAGAGAGGAATACCGACTCAATAGAAAGATTTTTATGGCTGCTGCTGATATAAAGAGTAATTGGTCAAAAATGCGTCAAAACAACAAATATTTGCAGATATACAATGACTTGGTGGAGTTAAAAAACCATATGGGTAAATATGCAAGAGAAGTATGGGCTACGGATAATAAGGGAATGCTAACAAATTATCCAATTGATATTGCAACCGCACTTTCTCATATGTTTTGCAATCGCCTGATGGGAAACAATAACTGGGAGCGAAAAGTATATGCATTAGCGCGTCATTCCATTCGTGACCTACAAGCATATCAACGATATGTTTCATGACCTCATATCTTATTGATGATGCCATAGATAAATTCGGAGGATTCTATTATGAAAGTCTTGAATAAAATATCGTTCTTGATGGCAATGATACTTGTTTTAGAGCTGTCAAGCTGTTCTACATTTCAAGATTACAAGTTTAAGGACAGCATGACAAATACGTATGAACAAGAACAGGTATCATCGGATGTAGATAATCTTGCAAAACTGTGTAGGGTATGGGGGTACTTAAAATATCGGCATCCAGCCTTTCTACTAGGAAAATATAACTGGGATGCAGAATTGATGTCATTGATTCCGAAGGCAATTACAACTCATTCGAATGAGAATTTTAATATGACACTTCATGAATGGTTTGTGAGCTTAGGCGAAGTGGACTACAAAATGCGTGTTCCCAAAGAGTCCTCATCCAATGCAATGAACATAACGGAGAGTGATTTGACTTGGACAAATGATACCAGTTATTTGGGAGAAGCGTTGGTAAATGATCTGGCACTGCTGCCATCAATACTTCCTACAATGCTTGATCGAACGGCAGCACCCGTCTTTTTTGATCAGCTTGGGGTTCCGATTTTTTCGAATGAGACGGAACCGAACATTGATTATGAGGATGTGAATTTCCGACTAGTTGGATTGTTTCGATTATGGAATGTTCTGGAGTATTTTTATCCATATCTTCATTTGACTGATAGTAATTGGAATTCTGTTCTTCTTGAAGCTATTCCTATGATGTTAAAAGCAACAGATCAAAAGAGTTACGAAGAAGTAATCTCGTATGTTGCTATGAAGCTACAAGATCCGCATACACAATTAAAAGCTACAACAAAAGGAAAAGAACTCCAGTACACGCCGATTGACGGAATGTATTATCTTCCTGTTTCTGTTACTAATGTGAATGGAACATTAGTGATAACAGGTGCTGCGGAGAATTGTCCATTACAACAAGGTGATATTCTACTTTCAATTAATGGAATGTCAATTAATGAACTTGCAGCGAAAAAGGAAAAATATTACTCCCTTTCTAGAGAAGAATATCTTTTGACTGGCGTATGTCGTGCAATATTGAATTCTACAAGAAAAAAAATAGATGTTGTAGTTCAAAGAAATCAAAATGTGTTATCTGTGAGTGTGGAAGGTGCGGCACATTATATTTCTGATTTCAAGAACAAAGCGAACAATTTACCGCCCTATCAAATTGTAGATGAAAATATTGGAATACTCAATCTTGGCGTTGTTCAGACAGAAGATGAGCTTCTAGATGTGATGAAAGCACTAAAAAACACAGACGCACTGATTGTTGACCTTCGACAATACCCTAGTGTTATGGGAATTTACTTTTTTATCCCTTTTTTCTATAAACCATCGATAGTTGTATCCAAACCCGCTTCTGCGTCACCGGGCACCTATTATAAACAAACAGTCCTGTGCGGGTATGATTCGAGCCTTTTGTCATATTCATCGGATTATTACCCATATGAAAATCCGGTAGTTGTTTTAATAAATCAAGATACAATCAGTAGGGGGGAATATCTAGCTACAATTCTAAAGGAATCAGATAATGTAACTATTATTGGTGAGCCATCTGCAGGAACAGATGGAAATGTCGCTTTTCTTCCTATACCTGGTGAAATTCAGCTTCAGTTTACATCTTTTGGAATATATACGATTGATGGAAGACAAACACAGCGAGTTGGGATTCAACCGGATATTTATGTACATAGATCAATTGATGGCATTAAGAATGGACAAGACGAACTTATTGAATTCGCCCTAAAAAAATTGAGAGAGTAATTGAGATGCAAAAAGGGCTTAATTTGGTAAAGTATCACAGTTGTGGTAGGAAACGGTGATATTTTTAATAAAAAAAGAAAGGTTATGCATATGAAATTTAAGGAATTCGATTTGGATTTGAATAAAATCACCATGGGAAATGGAATCAGTGTAATAAGTAATGATCCAGAAGTCACTACAACGATTTCTAGCGGTGGTAGTGGTAGCAGTAGTGGCAGTAGTGGCAGCTATACGGGCTATCCAAGTAGTTCCGATTTTGGAACATTTACTTCGATTTCTTTTACTTCTAATAGTTGTGCTTGCCCTCCGACTAGTGGCTCTGATGAAGACGATTAATTGATATTAACCAATCAAGCATTTACTTAGCAAGAAAGCCTTCAGTCCTACCCTGAAGGCTTTCTTGCTAAGTAAATGTTCTGACACGTCCAACAATGTTGGACGAAAGTATGGAGAAAAATTATGCCAAGATTCGGTAATGAAAAGATAAGGAGATTAAAGTCATATGGGAGATATTGCTTTCGTACAATTAAAATCTTAAATAATGCTGGTCGACTTTACATGGTTCCAATTATTTTTACGTGCTTCTTTTTGTGTATTTTGCCAGTAATTGAGTTAATAGCAGTGAAAAGAATAATGAACAGCCTGCAAGGAATTGAAAAAAATCCCAATGAGATTTTCTTATGGTTGAGTATTTATATTCTTGCGGATATTATTCAAGGTGTTCTGTTGATTGTTTCGAATTATTGTGAGCAAATCATTCAACTTAAAGGAAATCAATCTTTCCAAATGTCAATTCTAATGAAAATAGATGAATTTTCTTTAGAAGATTTTGAAGATTCGGACACATATGATTTACTGCAGCGAGCGATGAAGGTTAACTTCAATCTAATCTATTCCTTCTTTAAATCTTTTATGAGTATTATTCAAAATATAATAAGTATTTTGACATATGGATATATACTTGCCTCCTGGAAAATCTGGATGATTCCTCTAATTTTGGGATGTGCATTTGTTAATTTCCTTACAGCAACTTATTGTGGAAATAGAAAGTTTTCGGTGGTCAAAAAACGCTCTAGCAAGGAGCGAAAAGCGTGGTATTATCAGTATCTTTTGACTCGAGATACCGCATATAAAGAAATAAAGACCTTTGATTTAGGCGATTATTTTAGAGTGAAATTTGAGCGCATTCTAAATGAATTTATTGTGCAGGATAAACAGTTGCTACGAGAACGATCAATACTTACTTTTTTATCTTCCTTTATTGAGGGACTAATTAATACGATACTTTTCGTCTATGCTGTTGTTAAGGCACTTGAAAACCAAATTTTATTAGGAGATTTGACTATATATCTTCGCAGTATATCCAATGTGAAATCTAACACACAAAATTTTCTTGTTCAGATATCAACAATTTATGAAACCTTTCTATATGTGAGTCAATATTTTGAGTTCATAGACAAGAGATGTATACAAGACACGTCAAAAAATCACAGAATACCGCTGACAGAAACGCAAGGCAAAATAATTCCATCAATTAGTATTTGTGACGTATCCTATCGATATAAATTACAGAATAAATATGCTCTTAACCATATAAACCTTAAAATTAAAGGAGATTCGTTAATAGCTTTTGTCGGGACAAATGGCTCTGGTAAATCTACATTAATTAAATTATTGGCAGCTTTGTATACAGGTTATACTGGTGAAATTTATTTGGGTGATAAAAAGATGTCTTCAATTCCACCAGAACAAATATGGTCTAGAGTAGGAATTTTATTTCAAGATTTTATGCGATATGAACTTAGCCTAAGGGAAAATATCGCACTTGGAGATATGACAAAAGCTGCTGATTCAAAAGATATAAAAGAATTGCTTGAAAAATTTTGCTTTACAAATAAGATCGATGATCTTGATGTCCAGTTGGGCTCTTGGTTTGATAATGGGGTGCAACTTTCCGGGGGAGAATGGCTGAAAGTAGCTTTAGCACGTGCATGTATCCGGGATGCTGAATTGTATTTGTTAGATGAACCTAATGCTGCACTCGATCCAATTTCAGAACAAGCGATTCTGCGGGCATTTAAAGAGAGGATTAAAGGAAAAATTGGGATAATTGTTTCGCATAGAATAGCCAGTATCAAAGATATCGCAGATCAGATTATCGTTTTTAACAATGGAATTATTGAGACTACGGGAACACATGCAGAACTTTTAAAGAATTCAGAAACGTATAAGAAGTTATTTTATGATGAATTTCAAAACAAGGGGTGATTGGGATGAATTGGGAAATGCTATCCTGCGAATTGTCAAATCATACACTTCTTGAACAAGAAAACATAAATGCGTTTATTTATCGAAATAAATCGTTTATGAAATCAGTGAAAATGGATATCAAGTGCGTATCTTTTTTTGAATCTATTGAAATTTTATCTTTTTTGATATATGCACATCCATACATTAGATATGATGAATGGGAGAATTTAATTTATCAGTGTCTTAGTAAAATCAGAGATGGAATCTACAAAAAGCAATTTTGGGGGGTATATGCATATAACGGACTGATTCATATTGGTTTTCTGTTATGTGATCTCGTTAAAATAATTCCTGAGATTACATCCTTCAAAGATAGCATGGACACTTTAATAGTAGCTGAATTGAGATTGCGTTTAAAGCTTTTTGAAGAGAAGCCAATTAAATCCCGAAGAATATACGAGTTGATTTATGGACTTTCGGGAATATTAAGATACTGTTGTTTTGAAAAAAAATCATCCGAGTGGAAGAAATTCACCGAAGATATTGTTGGCACTCTCTATAGAAGATTGTATCCATGTAACACACAAGAAGTTGTTTTTCCATGGATTAGTTATGTTCCATCAGAAAACGAGATAAACAATTATAATATAGATACACATACTCGTTTGATTGATTATGGTGTGGCACACGGAATATCAGGGACTTTAGCTTCATTGGCTAATGTATATTCCCTGGGATATCAACAAAACACCGGAGAATTAATTCAGTACCTACTTGATGAGTTATCTAATGCAAAATATTATGACAACGGAATCGTATTTTGGCCTCAAAAGATCAATATTAAAGATTATAGACAAAATAGAATAATTAAACAGTCTCGTAATAGAATGGGCTGGTGCTATGGATCTCCGGGAATTTTACGTGCGATTTATCTTGCGGCAAGAGCAACCTCAAGAGACGAGTTCTTGGAATTTTCTATAGAAGAATTCAAAAAAATTGCTAGATTAAATATATCAGAATACAAATTGACATCACCAATTGTCTGCCATGGACTGGCCGGAACAGAATCAATTTTTAGAAATATGTACAAGGATACAGGAGTAGAAGAATTTGATATCAAATCGAGAGAGATGATGAATGAGATATTAGCCGATCTCACGTCTGATAAGGAACTGTGGAAAATAAAAAAATATGATTATCTAGACGGTTGTACAGGAGTCTTACAAACAATTTATTCGTTTTCTTCAGGAAAAAGCAATGTAAATGAGGTGAGGATGCTTATCCGCTAACGTAGACCAGCAAGCAGGGCATTCGTCTATACAAATGCTATTTTGCTTTGCAAAAATGCTTGTTGGGCTATGCCCAAACCCCATTTGTTCTGCATCGTGCCGATGCAGGCGGCGCGTTTGTTCCAAACACTTTTATAACAAAAAAGATAGCCTAGGGTTCTTCCATGAGGGAAGAATCCTAGGCTATCTTCATTTATCGGGACTTCATTTTTTCGGCAATGCAAGGCCCTGATGAGCCACATTCCAACCCTCGCTCCCGATGAGGCCCACTACCCCGAGGCCCTTCACGCCGACATCCGCAGAGAGGCCGAACGCCTTTCCATGCTGGAGAATCCGACGCCTGAAAACACGAAGCGCCTTGCGCAGCTTCTGGAAGCCGCCAAGGCGCTGTCGGAGCGTCCGCAGGACGCGCGTGCGATTGCAGAGGGACTTTACGGTCTGACCTGATCGGTCTTCTGCGTCCAGAAGTCGACGGGACAGTCCTCGGCCTTGTCGAACGTCGCCCACTCCCAGGCCGTCTCGTCTGCAAGAAGAGCGCGCAGGAGCTGGTTGTTGAGGCCGTGACCCGACTTGTGCGCAACGTAATGCGCCAGAAGCGGATGACCAAGCACGTAGAGGTCGCCCATTGCGTCCAGAATCTTGTGCTTGACGAACTCGTCGTTCTCGCGCAGGCCGCCCGGATTGAGAATGCGGAACTCGTCCATCACGATGGCGTTCTCGAGCGAACCGCCCTGAGCGAGCCCCATGCGGCGAAGCATCTCCACGTCCTGCACGAAACCGAACGTGCGGGCGCGAGAGACCGCCTGCTCGTACGTGACGCGCGAGAAGTCGACGTCCGCCTTCTGCTCCGTGCGGTCGATCGCAGGATGACCGAAGGCGATGGTGAACGTGAGACGAAAGCCCTCGTGCGGCTCAAGCCTTGCGAGCTTGTCGCCCTCGCGAACCTCGACGGGCTTGAGCACCCGCACGAAGCGCTTGGGCGCGTCCTGCTCGACGATGCCCGCCTGGTGAAGCAGGAAGACGAAGCTCGCCCCCGAGCCATCCATGATCGGAATCTCGGCGGAGTCAACCTCGATGATCACATTGTCGATGCCGAGACCGTTGAAGGCGCTCATCAGATGCTCTATGGTCGCCACGGCGGCCTTGCCGACGTTGACCGTCGTGGCCATGCGCGTGTCGTTCACGTTGAGGGGATGAGCGGGAATCTCGACGGCGGGACGAATGTCCACGCGCCTGTAGAGAATGCCCGTGTCGGGTTCCGCGGGGCGAAGCACGAGGTGCACCTTGCGGCCGCTGTGAAGCCCGATCCCGACGGTCTCGACGGACTGCCTGAGCGTGCGCTGCTTGAACATGAGTGATCTCCGTACGAAAACCGGCGCTTGACGCGCCGGCTTCCTTCTGGGTCCCCGAACGGGCCGTGCCCGACGGAGCGGCTTACTTCAGATAGGTCGGAATGACGAACTTGGACACGTCAACCGCGGCATCCCCCTGCTGAGCGGCGGGTTCGGGCGCAGGGGCCTCCAGCGTCTGGCCGAAGACCGGGGTCTGAAGGCCAGCGGGGGCTTCGGACGAGGCGTTGAAGACTGCGGGAGCCTGAACGCCCGAGCCGGGTTCGTTCGCATCGAGCGGACGGTCGAGGCCGGTCGCCACGAGGGTCACGCGGATCTCGTCGCCCATCTCCTCGGAGATGGCGGAGCCGAAGATCACGATGGCGCTCTTGTGGACGAAGGTGTTGAGCACCGCCATGGCCTCCTTGATTTCGGCAAGCGTGACCGACTCGTTGCCCGTGAAGTAGGCGAGCAGGCCGCGGGCGCCCTGGAGGTTCGCACCTTCGAGAAGCGGACAGGCGATGGCCTTTTCCGCAGCCACGCGGGCGCGGTCCGGACCGGAGGCGGACGCCAGACCGATGATGGCCGTGCCGCGTTCGCTCATGACCGTCTTCAGGTCCTCGAAGTCGACGTTGATGGTGCCAGGCGTGTGGATGATTTCCGCAATGCCCACGCATGCCTTGTAGAGCACTTCGTTGCTCATTTCAAAGCATTCCTTCATCGTGGCGTTCGGGGGGCATTCGCTCTCGAGCTTCTCGTTGAGAATCACGATCATCGAGTCGACCTTGTCCTTGAGGTTCTCGATGCCCTTTTCCGCGCAACGCATGCGACGGCCGCCTTCGAAGCTGAAGGGCTTCGTGACGACGGCAACCGTGAGGATGCCCATTTCCTTGGCGATCTCGGCGATGACGGGAGCAGCGCCCGTTCCCGTGCCGCCGCCCATGCCAGCGGTGATGAAGAGCAGATGCGCGCCGCGGATGGCCTCGGCCACCTGCTCGCGCTTTTCCTGAGCTGCGGCCGCGCCGACTTCAGGCCTGGCACCAGCGCCGAGGCCCGTGGAGCCGAGCTGGATGTTCACGTGCGCACGCGAACGAGACAGGGCCTGATGGTCCGTGTTCGCGGCGATAAATTCGATGCCCTTCGCACCATGCGTGATCATGTGCTCGACGGCATTGCCACCGCCGCCGCCCACGCCGATCACCTTGATGACGGTGTTCAGAGGATCAAGTTCCTGCAGGATCTCAAAAGGCATTTTCTACCCCAAAATGTCGAATTTTTTAATTATGGCGGACTTTTGGCTTTTCTGCTTGCCGGAGCCGCCTCGAACAGCTTCGGCAGGCGGGCTCAGTAGTCCCCGAAAAACACGGTTCTTATCCTTCCCGAAAGGTTCAGGAGAGACGGCGTTCTGTAGCTTCGGCTGTCGCCTGCGGCCCTCGTCTTGTCGGCCGCCATCAACAGGCCTGCGGCAACGCTGGCGTTCGGCCTCATGGAGAGAGCATTCTTCTCATCAAAGCAGAGCGGCGCACCAATGCGCACGGGAACTCCAAACACGTCTCGCGCAACTTCGTCGATGGCGCGAAGGTTCGCGCCTCCGCCCGTGATGATCACGGCATGGACCTTGTCGAGATGGCCCGCCTTCTCGATGACGTCGCGATAGATGCGGAAGAACTCCTTCGCGCGCTCGTACAGGGTCTGCACGATCAGGCTTCGCGAGCAGAGCGGCGTGCCGCGCACATCCTCCAGCGAGGGGCGGACGCTTTCGCCCGGCAGCACGCCGTCCATGCTGCAGCTTCCGAAGCGGATCTTGAGCTCTTCGGCTTGGTCGAGCGACACGCCGAAGATCGTGCTCAGGTCGCGCGTGAAGAATTCCGACCCGAAGGGACGGACGGCCGTCAGAAGCGTCCTGTGCTCGTACACCAGCGTCATCGACGTCGTCTCTGCCCCCATGTCGAGGACGAGCGTGCCGTTGTAGCGGTCGCTTTCCGTACTCACCGCAAGCGCGGCGGCGATCGGATGAGGCTCATATCCCGCAAGTTCGATGCCGGAACGCAGCAAGCTGCGCTTCATGTTCTCGGCGTTCTTCACGGAGCCGTAAACGGCATGATAGTAGGCCGTCACCTTGTCGCCCACCAGACCGACCGGCGTCTGCGAAAACGTATCGCCGCACGAATAGCCCTGCGGGATCATCTTGATGAGCTGCTTGCCCTGACGCAGGCTGTGCTCGCGCGCATTGTTTTCCGCCGCCTCGACGTCCGCGGGCTTCACCTCATTGCCTCGCACGACGGCCGTGCCCAGGCAGTTCTCGCTCGTGAGCGAGGAGCCGCCGATGGCGACCCAAGCATTCGAAAGCTCGGGAAGATTGCCTGCGGAGCGCGCCTCGCGCACCGCCGCCTTGATGTCGTCGACGGCGGCATTGAGATCCGTCACGATGCCGTTTCGAACGCCGTGCGAATCCCTGAAGCTGTAGCCGCAGATGCGGTAGAGCCCCTCGCCCTTGGGCGACGGGAGCGCAACGACGCACAGCACCTTGTGGGAGCCGATGTCGAGACCGACAAGATAATCATTCGGGTTGTTCATCGTGCTGTGCGCTCCCTGGCTCTTCGTCCGGGACATCCGTATCCGTTCTCTGTTCGGCTTCCCGCAGTTTTCGAATGGCTTCGCGGTCGGGAAGCGTGGCCGCAAACGCCCTGTCATAGCGCAGGTCGATGGAGGCGGGCGGTCCGTCCATCAGCTCGACGACCCTCGGGTAGGCCGCCGCCAGATCGGCAACCTTCGCCACGATGTTCGTGCCTGCGTCCTCCCTGCCGAGTTCCACGCGCGTTGCGGGAATGTCGCCCGAAGCCATCACGAGGCTCCAGCCGCCGCGATCGCTGCAGGCGACGTCCGTCACCGTCGCGCCGATGGAGCTCAACGCGCGGGAGAACTCCCTGTAGTATCGGGCGATCTGAGCGGTCTGTCCTGCAGGACCGTAGAAGTTGGGCAGCGGATCGGACGGGTTGTCGCGCTCGTCGGGATTGGCGGAAAAGAGCACGCCGTCTGGATCGACAAGACGACCGTCCTCATAGACCGCGAAGGCGCTGTAGGTTTCGACGGCAATGCGAAGGCCGTCGGGCCAGACTCTCCTCACCACGGCACGCTTCACCCAAGGCACCGTCTCGGCCGCCCTGCGGACCTCGTCGAGATCCTCGGTGAAGAAGTTGCCCCGAATGACGGGCTCCACAGCCTGCTTCACGCGCTCGACGGGCACGCGCGCAACATCCCCCTCGACCTCCAGAGTCGAGAAGTCGAAGACGGGCAGATGCATCACCGCATCGGCCGCACGACCTGCGCCAAGCACAACGACGGCCGCCGCAGCCAGTAATTGCTTTATAATTAGTC